>ERZ1673782.11-NODE-11-length-154830-cov-19.051617_pt1 | contig 154830 bp, 154 predicted proteins | sample MGYA00580134_ERZ1673782 | MGnify/ENA primary metagenome ERZ1673782 (study PRJEB41219, sample SAMN04549594) | soil metagenome | isolation source: soil | place: USA: Texas, Big Bend National Park | collected 2009-03-17 ...
AGCTGAAAAGAGAGAAAGTGGAAGAGGAACCGGAAGAATATGAGCTGAAAAGAGAAGAAGCGGAAGAAGAGCCGGAGCTGTCGCACAGCTCTTATCAACCTCACGAGGAACTGAAAGAGAACCCGTTCTACAGTGTTCCTCCTCTTCTGAAGGAAGACCAGAATGACAGGGAGCCTGAGGCTTTTGAGGTTGAGGTGACACAGGAAGCAGAAGCGATTGATGAAGAAGAGGAAGCCGGGCATACGATTGAAATCCCGGAATATTCGTTTCATGAGCAGACGGAGCCCGAAGAAGAAAGAGATGAAATGCAGGCAGCGGATGAACAGGAAGTGTCAGCAAAGGAAAACGACAACGCACTCTATTTGACAAAGCTGTTTACAAAGCAGGGAGAGGAGGAGTTTACTCGAATGAGGATGTGCATCGTTCAGCAAAATGATACGATTGATCTTCTGTGCGAGCGCTATGATATTAACGTCCAGCAGCTCATCCGGATGAATTCCCTTTCCCTTGACGAGGAATTAAAAGAGGGACAGATCCTTTATATACCGGATTATCAAAACAGCCATGCCTAATGCATTGATAAAAATGTGGTGAAGCCGATGGAAGGCATCCAGTCTGTTTTAAATGAGTACGGTCTTACGCCTGAATATATGGAGTCCGTCAGTTCAAAGGTGTGGAAAGTGTATACGGATCACGGTGTATTTGCTCTGAAAAAATTGGCGGCTTCAAGAAACACCCGCTTCACGGAACAGATGATCATGCTGGAGGAAAAAGGCTACAGGCAGTTCGTTCCTGTCTATCGAAACCGCACAGGCGAATTTTTAACGCAAGCCGGAGAAGATGTCTGCTATCTCATGCCCTGGCTTACTCTTGAAAGGGAGGAAGAGCGGGATCAAAAACACGAATATATGTTTAAAGAAATCGCTCTTCTTCACCAGCGGACGGAAAAAGAGCTCGGCGTGAGGCGGGAAGAAATACTCGGACACTATGAACGGACAAAACGGAAATGGGAACAGCAAAAACAGAAATATGAAGCATTCATCATGAAAGCGGAAAACGAATGGTATATGTCCCCGTTCCAGCTTCAGGCGGCCATGTATTTCAAAGAGACGATATCAGCTGCCGACTTTGCGCTCGCCCGCCTTGAAGATTGGCATGAAGCCATGAGAGAAAAAGAGTCTGCCAGAATGGTCTTAAACCACGGGCACCTGTCCGTTCGGCATTTTCTCTATAACGATACCGGAACGGGTTACTTTACGAACTTTGAGAAAGCGGGACATGCGCCGCCTGCAAATGATCTCATCGTATTTTTTACTAGAATGTTTAAGACGAACCCCGTTATGTGCACGGAATGTGTAAACTGGTTTTATACGTATCACAATGTCTATCCTTTGCGGGAGGAAGAAATCAGCTTATTCCTCAGCTATATGGCTTACCCGGGGCCTGTATTCGGCGTACTGAACCGCTACGAACATGAGAAGGGGCTCGGGGAAAAAGAAGCCTGTACAAGGCTTTTAAAGGCGTACTGGCAAATGAAAAACGCTGAGCCGCTTGTGATGAGCATTCACGAGACGGAAGAAAACAGAAAACTGCAGGAAGAAACAGAGTCCCCATCATCATGATGCGGACTTTTTTTCGTGCTTAAATCCAGTCAAGGTGAAAGGCGCACGCAAGGAATATGAGAATGCCCAAAAGGAGGACATCAAATGTGGTAGGAAAGATGATCGTGCGGATGCCCTGGAATATCGTAATCGGGAGGACGACTTGAACAGCAACAAGCCTGACTTGCTTCAGCCACGGCTGGAATGAATATGTGTTGAATTTTTTTCGCATCTTATGCCTCCTCTCCTTTTCGTTACAGCATCATATGAGGAAAAGGAGCTTGTGTGCATGGCCCAATCTCGTATAAAACAACAGAAAAACGGAAAAGATGATTGACGAAAATGAAAAAGATTTAGTAATATAAGAAAAAGAAAAAGTACGTGCTGAAAAGTCAATGATCACCCGCTTTGAATGGGAAGAGTACAAAAACAGACGCTTGCAGAGAGGGAAGCCGGTTCGCTGAAAGGCTCCCAGTCAGTCTTTTTTGGAAGGTCGCCCAGGAGCGCAATTTCTCGAACAAAAAAGTAGAGAAATTCGGGAAAGTCCCGTTATCCCATTTAAGTGCGTGAATGCGTTTTTTTTGCATTCATGAAAAAAGGTGGTACCGCGAGAGAGTTCTCTTCGTCCTTTTAACAGGATCAAGAGGACTCTTTTTTATTGTTCAGCCGTTTAATACTGTTGGAGGTTTGAAAATGGATAATCAAGAACTGACGATGCCGACAAAATACGATCCGTCTGCAGTTGAAAAAGACCGATACGACTATTGGGTGAACGGCAAATTTTTCGAAGCGAAAAACGATCCAGAAAAAGAACCGTACACCGTTGTCATTCCCCCGCCGAATGTGACGGGTAAGCTGCACTTGGGGCATGCTTGGGATTCCACCTTGCAGGATATCGTGACAAGAATGAAACGGATGCAGGGCTATGACGTGCTCTGGCTGCCGGGTATGGACCACGCCGGTATTGCAACCCAGGCAAAAGTAGAAGCGAAGCTTCGTGAAGAAGGAAAAACGCGCTATGATCTCGGACGCGAAAAATTCCTTGAAGAAACATGGAATTGGAAAGAGGAATATGCCGATTTTATTCGCAGCCAGTGGGCAAAGCTCGGTCTCGGCCTCGATTATTCTAGGGAGCGGTTCACCCTCGATGAGGGGCTTTCTAAAGCGGTGCGCGAAGTATTTGTAAAGCTTTATGAAAAAGGGCTGATTTACCGCGGAGAATATATCATTAACTGGGATCCGGCAACCAAAACGGCTTTGTCAGACATCGAAGTCATCTATAAAGACGTACAAGGTGCGTTCTATCATATGCGATATCCGCTGAAAGACGGTTCAGGCTCGATTGAAATTGCGACGACCCGTCCGGAAACAATGCTCGGCGATACAGCGGTTGCGGTGCATCCGGAAGACGAGCGGTACAAACACCTAATCGGAAAAACGGTCATTCTGCCGATCACGGGCAGAGAAATCCCGATTGTCGGAGACGACTATGTCGATATGGAATTCGGTTCAGGCGCCGTCAAAATTACGCCTGCCCATGATCCGAACGACTTTGAAATCGGAAACCGCCACAACCTTGAACGCATTCTCGTCATGAATGAAGACGGCACGATGAATGACAATGCCCTTCAATATAAAGGCATGGACCGTTTTGAATGCCGCAAGCAGATCGTGAAAGATCTTCAGGAAGAGGGCGTGCTGTTCAAGATTGAAGAACATACGCATTCGGTCGGCCACAGCGAACGAAGCGGAGCAGTCGTTGAGCCGTATTTGTCAACACAGTGGTTCGTGCAAATGCAGCCGCTTGCCGACGCCGCCATCGAATTGCAAAAAAGCGAAGGCAAAGTCAACTTCGTCCCTGACCGTTTTGAAAAAACGTATCTGCACTGGATGGAAAATATCCGCGACTGGTGCATTTCCCGCCAGCTCTGGTGGGGCCATCGGATTCCGGCATGGTACCATAAAGAAACCGGTGAAATCTATGTCGGCGTTGAAGCGCCGGAAGATGCAGAAAACTGGGAGCAGGACAAAGACGTTCTTGATACATGGTTCAGTTCCGCTCTTTGGCCGTTTTCAACGATGGGCTGGCCTGATATCGATGAGGAAGATTTCAAGCGCTACTATCCGACGAACGTCCTTGTCACAGGCTACGATATTATTTTCTTCTGGGTATCGAGAATGATCTTCCAAGGTATCGAATTTACCGGAGAACGTCCGTTTAAAGATGTCTTGATCCACGGGCTCATCCGCGACGACCAGGGCCGCAAAATGAGCAAATCGCTCGGAAACGGCGTCGATCCGATGGATGTAATCGACAAGTACGGAGCGGATTCGCTGCGCTACTTCCTTGCAACAGGAAGCTCTCCGGGTCAGGATTTACGCTTCAGCTTTGAAAAAGTAGAGTCAACATGGAATTTTGCGAACAAGATTTGGAACGCATCAAGGTTCGCTCTGATGAACATGGACGGCATGACATACGAAGAGCTTGACCTGTCAGGGGAAAAATCCGTTGCCGATAAGTGGATTTTAACAAGGTTGAATGAAACGATTGAAACCGTGACACAGCTGGCCGACAAGTACGAATTCGGCGAGGTTGGCCGCCATCTCTACAATTTTATCTGGGATGATTTCTGTGACTGGTACATCGAAATGGCTAAACTTCCGCTTTACGGCGAAGATGAAGCGGCGAAGAAGACAACCCGCTCCATTTTAGCGTATGTGCTGGATCAAACGATGCGCCTCCTGCATCCGTTTATGCCGTTCCTGACGGAAGAGATTTGGCAGCATCTTCCTCACGAAGGGGAATCCATTACAGTCGCCAAATGGCCTGAGGCCGTCAAAGAATATACGGACACCGAGGCCGCGGCGGATATGAAGCTTCTCGTTGAAGTCATCCGCGCCGTACGGAACATCCGCAGCGAAGTTAACACGCCGCTCAGCAAGCAGATTGAACTTTATATTAAAACGAGCACGCCGGAAATCGCTGAACGACTTGAAGAAAACCGTTCGTACGTAGAACGCTTTACGAATCCGAGCCTTCTTCAGATCGGAACGGATATTCAAGCGGTCGATAAAGCGATGACCGCTGTCGTATCTGGCGCCGAGCTGATCTTGCCGCTCGAAGGTCTGATTAACATTGACGAAGAAATCAGCCGCCTTCAAAAAGAACTCGATAAGCTGACGAAGGAAGTTGAACGGGTTCAGAAGAAATTAAGCAATGAAGGATTTATGAAAAAAGCACCTGCACATGTCATTGAAGAAGAGCGGGCGAAAGAAGCCGATTATACGGCGAAGCGTGAAGCTGTAGAAAAAAGAATCGCCGAATTGAAAAACTGATAACACGAAAAAGGAGGTGTTTTCCAGGTCTTTCTAAAGCCGCTGGAAAACACCTTCATCAATTGAAGGGAAGGAATGCGCTTGTTCAAAACGTTTGATGAAGCACTCAGCTGGATTAACGGAAGGCTTAAATTCGGCGTGAAGCCGGGTTTGGAACGAATGGAATGGCTGCTGAGAAAGCTCGGGCACCCCGAGAAAAAGCTCAATGCGGTTCATGTCGCCGGAACAAACGGAAAAGGTTCAACGATCGCTTTTCTCCGTTCGGTATTAAATGAAGCCGGTTATACAGCAGGCACCTTCACATCACCGTATATCATCACCTTTAACGAACGGATCAGCGTTGACGGCGCCCCGATCTCAGATGAAGAATGGACGGCGCTCTTTAATGAGGTCGGGCCTCTTGTCCTTGAGCTTGAAAAAACCGAATTCGGAGCCGCCACAGAATTTGAAATTATTACGGCATGCGCATTTTTATATTTTGCTAAATACAGGCGGACAGATTTTGTTATTTTTGAAACGGGCTTAGGCGGCCGTTTGGATTCGACAAACGTCGTGAAGCCGATGTTAACGGTCATCACTTCGATCGGCCATGACCATACGGCGATATTAGGCGGTACATTGAAAGAGATTGCCGCGGAAAAGGCAGGGATCATCAAACGCGGCGTTCCTGTTATCACAGCCGTTCATCAGCATGAAGCGGCTGAGGTGATAAAGCGAAAGGCGATGGAGACAGAATCTGCTTTTATATCCCTTCACGAGGATTGCCAGCTGTACGGGGAGCTTTCATTGCCTGAGGGAGAGCAGTTTTCGTTGAAAACACCGTTACATCATTATGAAGGAATTGAAACAAGCCTGATCGGCACCCATCAGCGGCAAAACGCGTCTTTGGCCATACTTGCGGCCGAATGGCTGACAGCCGAAAAACATGCGGCGATCGGCGAAAAAGAGCTGAAACGCGGCATTCGTAACGCGGGATGGCCCGGCCGGTTTGAGAAGGTATTGAACAAGCCTCTTGTTTATATCGACGGCGCTCATAACAAAGAAGGGATGGAGCGGCTGGCCGAGACGATCTCCTCCCACTTCGCCGGGCGGAATATTCACGTATGCTTCAGCGCTCTTAAAGATAAGCCGTACAGAGACATGATCCGCAAAATCGAGTCGTTTGCGTCATCGATTCACTTCACATCCTTTGATTTCCCGAGGGCGGAATCCGCTCAAAAGCTGTTTGAGCAAAGTACCGCTGATTATAAAACATTTGATGAAGACATCGCCTCTGTTTTCCGGTATATCGAAGAAAAAGCTGAAGAGGAAAAAGCGGTGGTCGTTATCACCGGGTCGCTTTATTTTATTTCCGCCGTCAGGGCAGCTTTAACTGAATAAAACATAAAAATGCGCTTTTGGCCACCGGCTGACGGCGCATTTTTATGTTTTAGGAAAAGCGGAGGCGCTTCATATTTGCTAAAATAACAGCCGCTAGGCAGCAGCTTTTTTCATGAAATTTGATTCTGCGAGGTTGATAACGATGTTCATCTTTTACCTTTTTACGGCAGGTTTAGTGCTCGGCTCTTTTTTTAATTCGGCCGGGCGCCGCATTCCTGAAAAGATATCATTGATTGCTCCGCGTTCCCTCTGCCGCGTCTGCAAAAGGCAGCTGGGCTTCTCGGAGCTGATACCGGTTTTGTCCTATTTGATGCAGCGGGGGAGGTGCAAAGGATGTCAAACCCCGCTCTCGATCGTGTATCCGGCAGTTGAGCTCTCCGCCGCCATCCTGTTTGCGTTTGCCGGCATGCACGTTGGGCATGAGGGGGAGCTGGTGATTGTGCTTGCTCTTATATCTCTGCTTTTGATCGTCTTTGTATCTGATGTGACACACATGATCATTCCGGATGCTGTTCTTTGTTTTTTCCTGCCTGTCTTTGCCGTCGGACGATTCCTTGTTCCTCTGGAACAGTGGCACTCAAGTTTGAGCGGTGCGATGGCCGGCGGTATGCTGCCCCTCTTGACGCTGCTTTTGACGAAAGGGGGGATCGGCTGGGGAGACGTAAAGCTGTTTGCGGTAATCGGCATGGCGCTCGGCAGCCGCCTCCTCGTTCTCGCTTTTTTCCTCTCGGCAGCCGCAGGAACGGTGCTTGGTCTTATTGCACTCCTGGCAGGCAAACTGAAGAAAAATGAACCAATGCCGTTTGCTCCCGCGATTCTGGCCGGGACGCTGACGAGCTGCTTCTATGGCGAACCAATGATCGAGTGGTACCTTCAAACGGCATGGTGGTGAAAAATTTGACGAAACCTTTTTGGGCAAGACGACAAAAGTCTTGTTCTTTTTTTTTGAGGCTGTGATAAAGTGTGGACATTAAGAGGGACAGCCTTTAGGAGAACTCCTCCTTCCTTCTGGCTTCCCTCTGCCGAGCGTATAGAGAGCGGCCAAGCTGCCGCCTAAATCAATATAAAACAATTAACAGAAAGCGAGGGAAGCATATGAAAAAACGGAAAAGCAAGAAAAACTCAGCTAAAAAAGCGCCCGAACAAGACCCGCTTAAAGTGATGATCAACGGCAGAGAAGAGACTATCTACGGAAATGAAAAAGAGTTTTCCAACAGAAATGAAGAAAAGAAGTTTACCTTTTCGAACTGGGAAGAAAAGAGAAAGGCAGAACGGGAAATATCGGCTTCAAAAGAGGACGGCACACATGAAACAGGTGAATTTACATGGACGCCACCGGACGAAGAAGAAACCGTCTACAAAGACGATCCTAAAGTGGTGGCGCCTTATCAAAAGAAAAACGAGCCCAAAAACAACCGCAAAACGAAAACGTCTCTTACGTATCCTGTGAAGCGATTTGCCGCGACCATCGTCTTTGCTGTTTTGCTCGGGACGGGACTTGGTCTGTTTGCGCTGAATCTCGCAACGCATAAAGAAGGAGTGCCGGCTTCCGGCAGTCTTGGGGCGGATGCTGAAAACGGCCAGACCGTTAAAGCCGGTGACTCCGGTGCCGAGGAGAAAAAGAGCGGAGAAAAAAATAGCGGACAAGCGGGAGAATCTTTTAACAGCTTCGCCGTTCAGGCCGGAAAGTTTTCGTCTAAAGAAGGAGCGGATACGCTGGCCTCTCAAATCGCAGACAAGGGGTATGCCGCCGTGTCGATTGCCAAGGACGACGGGTTTTATGTAATCGCCGGAATAACGGGAGAAAAGCAGATGACATCTGAACTTGGCAAAATATTAATCGAAAACGATTTTGAAGCGTGGGGCGGAAAAGAGCTTCCGGTTGCAATCGAGTCCGGTTTGCTGGAGCCTTTTAAAGAAGCGGCTGAGCTGTCGGCAAAAGCGATTCTCGGCGCGGAGGTTACATCTCAAAACATAGCCGATGTCAAAGCTCAACTTGACGGGGCCCAATCAAAAGGATCTGAAGAGGTAAAGAAGAGCATACTGGAAGCCGTCAACCTTCTGGAGAAACCGACCGCAGCCAACGGCTGGAAGAGCCAGCAGCTATTGCTGGGCCAAATTAAATAAATAGAAAACCAGCAGACGTGCTGGTTTTTTTATTTTCGCGATTTTTGTCATTAAAAAGTTATTTTTCTGAAATTGTGGCGGCGGCGTTCTTTTGGTAGGATAAAACAGGTATCTTTTTTTCCTATGCAAAAACCTTTGAAAGGATGGCTTCTTATGACCCGACAGCTCATATTGGCTTCACAATCACCCCGCAGAAAGGAACTCCTCGATCTCCTGCAGATTCCGTACAGCATCGTTACGAGCAATGCGGAAGAAAAATTAATTCGAAACTTTTCACCAGCAGAAAACGTCAAATGGTTGGCGGAACAAAAAGTGCGTGCAGTAGCCGAACAATATCCTGATGCCGTCGTGCTTGGCGCCGACACCATTGTTTATTATGACGGAGCTTATTTGGGCAAGCCCAAAGATGCCGAAGATGCAGAACGGATGCTGAGCATGCTTTCGGGACAGACCCATTCAGTGCTCACCGGCGTCTGCATTAAGGACGGCGAAAGATGCGAAACATTTTTTGAGGAAACCGAAGTCTCTTTTTGGCCTCTTGAAGAAAAGGAAATCAGCGCTTACATCGCTACGGGAGAACCGTTTGATAAAGCCGGTTCATACGGAATACAAGGAAAAGGCGCGCTTTTTGTCAAACAGATAAAAGGAGACTATTATACAGTTGTGGGCCTTCCGATTTCCAAAACGATGAGAATGCTGAAAACGTTTGATCTCCACTCCTTTTGATGTACCGAACGAGAAGGGAATCAAAAGGGAGGGTTTATCATAAGCGATCTGCCATTGAAATTAAAAGATTTTCCTGATGAAGAAAGGCCAAGGGAGCGCCTTCTCAACACAGGCGCCGAAAGTTTGTCAAACCATGAACTGCTTGCGATACTGCTCAGAACCGGTACGAAAAAAGAATCGGTTCTTCAGCTTTCAAGCCGGCTGCTTCAAACGTTTGACGGCCTCCGTTTGTTAAAAGAAGCATCCGCCGAGGAGCTTTCAAGCATTTCCGGGATCGGCCGCGCAAAAGCCGTGCAGATTTTGGCGGCCCTTGAGCTTGGCCGGCGCATTCACAGTCTGGCTTGCAAAGACCGTTATGTGATTCGTTTTCCCGAAGATGCGGCCAATTTTTTAATGGGGGATATGCGCTTTCTGTCTCAGGAGCACTTCGTATGCCTGTATCTGAACACGAAAAACCAGGTGATCCACAAGCGAACAATTTTTATAGGAAGCTTGAACTCTTCAATCGTCCATCCGAGGGAAGTGTTTAAGGAAGCTTTAAAGCGCTCCGCAGCCTCATTCATCTGCGTCCACAATCATCCGTCCGGAGATCCGGCTCCAAGCCGCGAAGACATAGAAGTTACACAGCGCCTTCACGAGTCCGGACAGCTGCTTGGAATTGAATTGCTCGATCATATCATCATCGGTGATCAAAAATTTGTGAGCTTAAAAGAAAAAGGATATTTGTAACACTTTTTTTTTCATTAAATTAAGCTATAATAGAATTTATGGGTTTTTGCTTAGGAATATTGTTTTAAGAAAGGAAGATACATACAAATGTTTGGAATTGGTGCGAGAGACCTTGGAATAGATTTAGGAACGGCGAATACGCTTGTTTTTGTGAAAGGTAAAGGAATTGTCGTCAGGGAGCCTTCCGTCGTTGCGCTGCAAACAGATACAAAGCAGATCGTTGCAGTCGGAAACGATGCGAAAAACATGATCGGACGTACGCCCGGCAATGTCGTCGCCCTCCGCCCGATGAAAGATGGCGTAATCGCTGATTATGAAACAACAGCGACAATGATGAAACATTATATTAGCAAAGCTGTTAAAAACAAAGGCTTATTTGCGAGAAAGCCGTATGTCATGGTTTGTGTCCCGTCGGGAATTACGGCGGTTGAGCAGCGTGCGGTTATCGACGCCACGCGCCAGGCCGGGGCGAGAGATGCATATCCGATTGAAGAACCGTTTGCAGCGGCGATCGGAGCCAATCTTCCTGTTTGGGAACCGACTGGAAGCATGGTGGTCGACATCGGCGGCGGAACGACCGAAGTCGCGATTATTTCTCTCGGCGGCATCGTCACATCCCAGTCTATCCGCGTTGCCGGTGATGAAATGGATGAAGCAATCATTACTTATATTAGAAAAACATATAACTTGATGATCGGTGACCGTACTGCAGAAGCGATCAAACTTGAAATCGGTTCTGCCGAAGCTTCTGAAAACGGAGAAAGCATGGAAATCCGCGGCCGCGATCTTTTAACAGGTCTGCCGAAAACGATTGAAATCACTGAAAAAGAAATTACAGCGGCGCTTCGCGACACTGTGACTGCAATTGTCGATGCCGTAAAAAATACGCTTGAAAAAACTCCGCCTGAACTCGCGGCTGATATTATGGACCGCGGAATCGTCCTGACGGGAGGCGGTGCGCTGCTGCGCCACTTGGACAAAGTCATCAGCGAAGAAACGAAAATGCCGGTTTTAATTGCGGAAGACCCTCTTGACTGTGTAGCGATCGGAACAGGTAAAGCTCTCGAGCAAATTCATCTATTTAAAGGCAAAAATTAAGGACACAGGGAATAGAAGAGGTGTATAATCATGCCGCAGTTTTTTACGAATAAACGGTTGATGCTTTTACTCCTTTGTATCATCATTTTAGTGGCAATGATTGGATTTTCGTTAAAGAATGACCGGAATGCAACTTGGCCCGAAAAATTTATTGGCGATACAACTGGTGTATTCCAGACGATTTTTCATACGCCCGCTCAATTTTTTGCGGGCTTCTTTGAAAATATCGAAGACTTAAAAAATACGTACAGCGAAAATGAGCGCCTGCGGAAAAAGCTCGACGGCCAGACGCAATACGAGGCAAAGCTGCAAGAGCTTGAAAATGAAAATAAGTCTTTAAGAAAAGAGCTCGGCCATTTGAAATCAATTAAAGACTATACGCCGATTCTGGCGACCGTTATCGCCAGAAATCCCGATAAGTATGAGTGGTGGAACCTGATCACGATTAACAAAGGTTCTAAGCACGGCGTCGAAAAGGATATGGCGGTCACAGATGAAAACGGCAACTTGATCGGAAAAATCAAAAGCACAAAAGTGAACAATTTCACTTCCACCGTCCAGCTTTTAAGCGCAACAGACAGAAACAACAGAATTTCTACGGTTATCGCTGCAAATAAAGGCAAGAAAACGGTCAACGGAATCATCAACGGCTACGACTCCGAGAAAAAGGCGCTGTCAATGGAAATCATTGAGCCTGATGAAGACAGGGAAGTGAAAAAAGGAGACCTCGTCGAAACTTCCGGCGCGGGCGGCGTTTTTCCGAAAGGCCTGACAATCGGAAAAGTGACAGAGGTGGAACCCGATTCCTACGGCTTGACGAAAATCGCTTATGTAGAGCCGGCGGCCGATATGTATAACCTTGATAACGTCATCGTCGTCGACAGAACGCTTGATACGGTGGATGTCGACAAGATGGACGATGAGGAGGAAGGTTCGTGAAACGCTTCCTTCTTCCCGTCGTTATGATGTTTGTTTTAGTATCTGACAGCGTCTATGCGGATTTTGTCAACCTGCCTTTTGTGACGGAAGAACAGCAGCTCATACCGCGTTTTCTGCTGCTTGTCTTAGTTTTTATGACGGCTTATGTCAATCAGCCTTTTGCCATTACATATGGATTTATTTTCGGACTGTTATATGATATTAATTACACCGACCTTTTAGGTGTATATATGTTCGGTTTTGCCGGTATTTGCTATTTATCGTCAAAAGCGTTCAAAGTATTGCAGACAAACGCGCTGGTCGTCATTTTTATTTCGCTGCTCGCCGTCTGTGTTCTTGAATTTTACCAATATGGCGTGCAGATGCTGATACGTCCGGAAATTATGCCGTTCCATCAATTTGTGCTCGGCAGGCTCCTGCCCACGCTTGCGCTGAACGCCGTTGGCGGCCTTCTGCTCATTTACCCGTTCAAATGGTTTTTTACCAGTCTTAAGAAAGAGCTGAGGAATGAGTAAAAAGAGGATTTTATGAGCCGATGTCGAAAAGAGTATGATGTTGAGGTGAACACCGTGAAGACCCAAAAGCAGCAATACGTAACAATTAAAGGAACGAAAAATGGATTGACGCTTCATCTTGATGACACATGCTCTTTTGAAGAATTATTGTACGGTCTTCAGGATATGCTGTCACTCGAACATTATATGGATGGAAAAGGCCAGAAAATCAATGTTCTCGTTAAGCTCGGCCACCGCTATGTGACCGAGGAGCAAGAACAGATCCTGACCGATGTGATCACTGAGAAACAAAATCTGTTCATCCACTCCATTGAAAGTGAAGTCATGACCAAAGATGAAGCAAACCGCTTAAAAGCGGAAAGCGAAATTATTTCTGTCGCTAAGATTGTCCGTTCCGGGCAAGTCCTTGAAACGGAGGGTGATTTGCTTCTCATTGGGGATGTGAATCCGGGAGGAATGGTGAAAGCCGGAGGGAATATTTTCATCCTCGGCTCATTAAGAGGGATTGCCCACGCCGGTTTTAATGGAAATAAACGAGCTGTTATTGCGGCTTCGGATATGAGACCGACTCAATTGCGTATCAATCATGTGCTCAATCGCTCCCCAGACAACATCCAAGAAGGGAACGACATGGAATGTGCTTATTTAGATGAAAATGAGAATATGGTCATTGACCGCCTTCAGCAATTAGCTCATTTAAGACCTAGTTTAACAAGGCTTGAGGGAGGAATGTAAAATTGGGTGAAGCTATCGTAATAACCTCGGGGAAAGGCGGAGTAGGCAAAACGACGACGTCCGCAAATCTTGGCACCGCCTTGGCCATTTTGGGGAAACGGGTATGTCTCGTTGACACGGATATCGGCCTGCGCAATCTTGATGTTGTCATGGGCCTTGAAAATAGAATCATATATGATTTGGTGGATGTCGTTGAGGAACGATGCAAAATCCATCAGGCGCTTGTGAAAGATAAGCGCTTTGATGATTTGCTTTATTTGCTGCCGGCCGCTCAGACAAGCGATAAGTCGGCTGTTTTGCCCGAGCAGATGGTCAAGCTGATCCAGCAGCTCAAACAAGACTTCGACTACATTGTCATTGACTGCCCTGCAGGGATTGAGCAAGGTTATAAAAATGCGGTCTCGGGCGCAGACAAGGCGATTGTCGTGACAACACCGGAAATCTCCGCTGTTCGTGACGCTGACCGGATCATCGGCCTGCTTGAAAAGGAAGAAAATATTGAGCCGCCGAGACTTGTCGTCAACCGGATCCGCAACCACTTAATGAAAAACGGCGATACGCTGGATGTTGATGAAGTCATTCAGCACTTGTCGATCGAACTGATCGGTATTGTTGCGGATGATGATGAAGTGATTAAAGCTTCCAATAACGGGGAGCCTGTCGTCATGGACCCGAATAATAAAGCTTCAATCGCATACCGGAACATCGCCCGCCGCGTGCTGGGCGAATCTGTGCCTTTACAGTCGTTTGAAGAAGAAAATAAAGGCGTTTTCGCAAAGATTAAATCATTTTTCGGCGTACGCGCTTAACTGCAAAAAGCAATCTCCAAAGCGAGATTGCTTTTTTTGCAGTTTTATTGATCGTTTTCTACTTTATGCTTTAGCAAGGAAAGCTTATTGTCCCAATACATGTCGAAGTAGGCGAGCCACTGCTGCAGCTCGGCGAGAGGTTCGGGATGAAGCCTGTACAGTTTTTCTCTGCCCGCTTTTCTCCCGCTGACTAGGCCTGCTTCGGACAAAACTCTGAGATGCTTTGAAACAGCCGTCCGGCTCATCGGGAAATGGCTGCTGATATCTGTGACAGGCAATTCTTTGCCGGCGAGGAGCTCCAGCATTTTTCGCCGGGAGGGATCGGAAACGGCTTGGAACACATCATGTTTTGCGGCGGATGTCACTAGCCCTCAACTGCCTGACGCAGCTTTTGATTGACGATTGTTTCCCAGCCGCCATTCATCCGATTGCGGACATCCGCTTGCTTTTCTCCCGCTTTTGAAACCGTTTCTTCCGGCGCACCCCATCCTGAATGAATCAGGGTAAATTCGGTTTTTTCTGCAGAAAGCTCTTTCAATTCAAATGTGACGATCCATCCCGACGTATCCCAGCTGAAAGCGAGTCGATGCGGCGCATCAAGCTCGATCACTTTGCACGGGGAGGGGCCGAAAGGAGACTGCAGGGTGAATTCGCAGCCGATCTCCGGGCGGAAATCATTAGGCATAAACCAGGCGGCGATGCCTTCACTGGTGGCGACGGCCTCCCACACTTTTTCTATCGATGCGTGAAAAACAGCCTGTTTATGTATATCAGGCACTAGTTGATTGCTCATAATAGACCTCCTAGAAAAAAGTAAAACCAAATGGTTTCCTTTCTATTATATGAAACCTTTTAGTTTTATGTCAATGTTCCGTCATAATTCCCTGGGACAAGGCATATCATTGAACAAACGAACCTGAATGTAAAGGATGAGGGTTATGAGTCATAGAGCAGATGAGATTCGAAAAAGAATGGCCAGGAAAAGAAAGCGGAAAACACCGGACAAACAGCCCTTTTCATCAGACGGCAAAAAGCGGCCGCTCAAGCCGCCTGCATGGACAGCCTTTTCGGAAGATGAAAAAGGAGGAGACTTCCCTCCGCCTGAAGGAAGTTCCCTGCTGATAAACGGGAAGCACCCGCTTGTCAAGGCGGATGCGCTCATCTTGAAATGTCTTCTGTCGGCATGCCTTGTTCTTGTGTCCGCCATTGCCTACAAAGGCCAGTTTGAACCCGCAAACCAAATCAAACCGGTTATCAGCCAGGTGTTTACTGAAGAGTTCCAATTTGCGGCCCTCCAGAATTGGTATGAATCCAAGTTCGGCGATCCCCTCGCATTCTTTCAGCCGAAAGGCGCCAAACCGTCCGGCCAGGTCGAGGTGAATCAGGATCTCGCTGTACCTGCCGTAGGAAAGGTTCAGGAGAAATTCTCAGGGCAGGGCATTAAGGTAGAAACAGAAGACGAAACGATCCGCAGCATGAAGGAAGGCTATGTCATTGAAGTGGACAAAAATCCGGAAACAGGCCTGACGGTGGTCTTGCAGCATGCGGACAACAGCTATACCTACTACGGCCAGCTGAAAAAAGCGGATGTCGCTTTATACGATTATATAGATAAAGGAACGAAGCTCGGAACGATTGAGCAGGATAAAAATCAAAAAGGCATCTATTACTTTGCGATCAAACAAGGAGAGGAATTTGTTGATCCGATACAGGTGATCACATTTGAGTAAATGGACGGAGCTCTTCACCAAGCTTCACATTCATCCGCTGCTGTGGCTTGTCATGGCGATCGGTATCATGACAGGACATATTAAAGCGCTGTTTTGTTTAATGATCATTATTTTGATCCACGAGCTTGGCCACGCTGCTGCTGCCGTTTATTTTTCATGGAGAATTAAAGGCATTTTCCTGCTGCCTTTTGGAGGAACGCTGGAAGTCGATGAACACGGCAACAGACCGTTAAAGGAAGAGCTTGCCGTCATCGCCGCGGGGCCTGTTCAGCACATTTGGCTTCAATTTGCAGCCTGGCTTTTGGCGGTCAATTCGCTCATCAGCCCTCATATATTTGAAACGTTTACTTTTTACAATCTGACCATTCTCTTGATAAATCTGTTTCCTATTTGGCCGCTTGACGGCGGGAAGCTGCTGTTTCTGCTGTTTTCAAAACACCTTCCGTATCAGAAAGCGCAGCGGATGATGCTGGCTGTATCGTGCTTTTGCTGCGCTGTTCTAATCGCGGCGACTCTGCTGGTCTCCCCGTCGCAGCTGAGCGCTTGGGTGCTTCTCGTATTTTTGGCTGCATCCCTTTACCAGGAATATCGCAATCGGCATTACGCCCATATCCGTTTTTTGCTTGAGCGCTACTATGGAAATGAGAGGGAAGTGCGGCGACTCGCACCGATCACGGTGTGCGCCGAACAGCAGATTTATGAGGTCATGCTCATGTTTAAAAGGGGCTGCAAACACCCGATCATTATTGAGAAGGACGGACAAAAACTGAGCCAGCTGGATGAAAATGAAGTTCTCCACGCTTATTTTACAGACAAGCGCACGACTTCCTCAATGGAAGATCTGCTTCTGGTTTATTGACCATCCTTCTAAAAGACATTGACACTCGGGCTCTTTTCTGGTATATTTTTTAATGTTATGGATGTAGCACCCGTGCTACAACCGCTCAGCACAGGCGTTAAGTGCTTTCTTAGCCCCCTGTGACTGGCGAGTCTTAGTTTATTAGGAGGTGCAGAGATGTACGCAATTATTCAAACAGGCGGAAAACAAATCAAAGTTGAAGAAGGCCAAACTGTATACGTCGAAAAGCTTGCTGCTGAAGCCGGCGAAACAGTTACTTTTGACAACGTATTGTTTGTCGGCGGTGAAAATGTTAAAGTTGGCAGCCCTACGGTTGAAGGTGCTACGGTAACAGGCAAAGTTGAAAAACAAGGCCGCGCTAAAAAAATTACCGTATTTAAGTACAAGCCGAAGAAAAACCAACACAAAAAACAAGGTCATCGTCAACCTTACACTAAAGTTGTTATCGAAAAAATCAACGCTTAAGGCGTGTATGATATGATTCATGCAAAGATTACAAGATCCCGATCGAACAAAGACATCTTGGGCTTTGAAATGTCGGGACATGCGAATTTTGCTGAACATGGTCAGGATCTCGTTTGCGCAGGGGCGTCGGCGGTCGCCTTTGGAGCCGTCAATGCCGTAATGAAGCTGACGGGCATTGAGCCGGTCATTGACCTCGGGGAAGACGGCGGGTTTTTATCTTTCCGCTTCCCGGACGGTACGGATCGTGAGGCTTTTGAAAAGGCGCAGCTCCTTCTCGAAGGCATGATCGTCTCCCTTGACACGATCGAACGAGACTACAAAGGTTACTTAAAAGTAACGACGAACAAAATATAGGAGGTGAGCTACATGCTAAGATTAGATCTTCAGTTTTTTGCATCTAAAAAAGGAGTAGGTTCAACGAAAAACGGACGTGACTCTGAGGCGAAGCGCCTAGGTGCTAAACGTGCAGACGGTCAATTCGTATCTGGCGGTTCAATCCTTTATCGTCAGCGCGGAACAAAAATCTATCCAGGTGAAAACGTTGGGCGCGGCGGAGATGACACTCTATATGCAAAAGTCGACGGAACTGTTAAATTCGAACGTTTCGGCCGTAACCGCAAAAAAGTGAGCGTATATCCTGTAGCCTAACCTTTAAACGAAACTCCGGTCGTTCTGACCGGAGTTTTTTACATTCAGCACCATGACTTGCTTAAAACACCTTCCCGACGCCTAAATAAGGCCGGGTTTCCGCTCTGATTCTGCTTCGTTAAAGTATATAAACGTGTTTCATTTATACTGCCTTCTCTGTTATAATTCAAAGTACAAACTGAATCAGACTCCTAAAAGAGAGACCAAACGATTGGGAGTGCCAAAATGGAAGAAACTTCGAAAAAACGAGAAAAGAATATGGACGATAAGGCTTTGACCCATGAGCTTATCCATCTGCTCAGCCACTCAAGGCACGACTGGATGAATAAACTGCAATTGATTAAAGGAAACTTAACATTAAAAAAGTATGACCGCGTATTTGAAATTATCGATGAAGTGGTCATCGAAGCTCAGCATGAATCAAAGCTTTCAAACCTTAGAATCCCGCGCGCGGCGTATGAGCTGCTTACATTTAACTGGATGGCCCATTCGCTGACGCTTGAATATGAGGTGATCGGTCAAGTCAAGGATTTGTCAGCTTATGAAGAAAGGCTCGTCGTTCTCATCAGAAAGCTGTTTGGGATTTTTGACGATGCCGTTTTGAAAGGCAGCGACAATCATCTGACGATCACGCTGCAGACGGACGGTCCGGACGACCGCCTCGTCATCTTTCTCGATTTCCACGGCGTATTCACAAAGCTGACCGGTATCAAAGACTTTCATCATTCACTGGCCGACTTTTATGAAATCAAGCGGTTTGATGTAACAGACCGTGAGTGCATCGCCGAAATTCATATCAAGTAAAGCGGTTTTTTAGGAATAGAACGGAGGACATTATGTTTGTTGATCAGGTGAAAATATACGTAAAAGGCGGAGACGGAGGCAACGGTATGGTTGCTTTCCGCCGCGAAAAATATGTGCCAAAAGGAGGCCCTGCCGGAGGTGACGGCGGAAAAGGCGGAGACGTCGTTTTCAAAGTTGACGAAGGTCTCAGCACGCTGATGGATTTTAGATATCAAAGACATTTTAAGGCAGCGCGCGGAGAACACGGCATGTCTAAAAACCAGCACGGCCGAAATGCCGAAGACATGGTTGTGAAAGTCCCGCCCGGCACGGTTGTCATTGACGATGATACAAAACAGGTCATCGCTGATTTAACGGAGCACGGACAGGAAGCCGTCATCGCAAAAGGGGGACGCGGCGGACGGGGCAATACACGTTTTGCGACGCCTGCCAACCCGGCGCCGCAGCTTTCTGAAAACGGCGAACCCGGCAAGGAGCGCTATATTGTTCTCGAGCTGAAAGTTTTGGCAGATGTCGGTCTTGTCGGCTTCCCAAGCGTCGGAAAATCAACGCTCCTGTCTGTCGTGTCTTCGGCCAAGCCGAAAATTGCCGATTACCACTTTACAACGCTGAACCCGAATCTCGGAATGGTCGAAACGGAAGACGGCCGCAGCTTTGTAATGGCGGATCTTCCGGGACTGATTGAGGGGGCGCACGAAGGAGTTGGCCTCGGACACCAATTCCTCAGGCATATCGAAAGAACGCGCGTCATCGTGCACGTTATTGACATGTCGGGTCTTGAAGGGCGCGACCCGTATGAAGATTATGTGACCATTAATAAAGAGCTTGAACAGTATAATCTCAGGCTGACAGAACGTCCTCAAATTATTGTCGCCAATAAAATGGATATGCCGGATGCGGAAGAAAATCTGAAGGCTTTCAAAGAAAAGCTCACAGATGATTATCCTGTTTTTCCAATCAGCGCGGTGACCAGACAAGGCTTGAGGGATCTGCTGTTTGAAATTGCCGACCGTTTGGAAACGACGCCGGAATTCCCGCTCTACGACGAAGAAGACATGGCTGAAAACAGAGTCATGTATAAGCTTGAGGATGAGGAAGCGCCGTTTGAGATCAGCCGTGATCCTGACGGCACCTTCGTGCTCAGCGGAGCCAAGCTTGAACGCTTATTTAAAATGACGGACTTTTCAAGAGATGAGTCTGTTAAGCGTTTTGCCAGACAGCTTCGCGGAATGGGCGTCGATGATGCGCTTCGGGCCCGCGGTGCAAAAGACGGGGATACGATCCGTCTTCTCGAATTTGAATTTGAATTTATCGACTGATCATACCGGAGAGTTTGCCAAGCAAGCTCTCCGACTTTTAGCTGAAAGGAACGCCCTTCCTTTCGCAGGATCAATGTAAAGGAATCAGGGTTTTTAAAAGGAGAGAAAAGTCTGTGAAAGAGGAGACCTTTTATCTTGTCAGGGAAGACGTGCTGCCGGAGGCAATGCGGAAAACACTTGAGGTCAAAAAGCTGATTGAGCGGAAAAAAGCGGAATCTGTAGCTGAAGCCGTACAAAAGGTAGATTTGAGCCGAAGCGCTTTTTATAAGTACAGAGATGCGGTTTTTCCTTTTTATACGATGGTCAAGGAACAGATTATCACGCTTTTTTTTCATTTGGAGGACCGCTCAGGAACGCTGTCCCATCTGCTGCAAGTGGTAGCTGAATCGGGCTGCAATGTGCTGTCGATCCACCAGACCATCCCTCTTCAAGGAAGAGCGAATGTCACGCTCTCTGTCAGTACGAGAGGCATGGATGAAAATATCGATTTGCTGATGAACAAATTAAGAAAGCTGGAATTCGTAGAAAAGGTCGAAATACTAGGTTCGGGCGCTTAAGGGAGAGAATGACATATATCATGAGTATGAGAGTAGGTTATTTAGGTCCAGAAGCAACTTTTACGCACCTTGCCGTCTGCTCCTGCTTTTCAGATGCAGACCAGCAAGCATTTAACACGATACCGGCCTGCATGGATGCGGCGATGAACGGGGAGATCGATCTGGCTGTCGTCCCGCTTGAAAATGCGATTGAAGGATCGGTGAATCTGACAATAGACTACTTAATTCACGAACAGCCTCTTTATATTGTCGGAGAAATCACCGCTCCCATCCGTCAGCATTTGCTTGTGCATCCTACCAGAAAAGAGGCTTGGGAAGACATTCAGAAGGTTTATTCCCATTCCCATGCCATCGCGCAATGCCATAAATTTTTGCACAGCCGGTTCCGCTCCATTCCGTTTGAATATGCGACATCCACCGGAGCAGCTGCAAAATACGTGAGCGAAAATCCGGAAGAGAACATCGGCGTGATCGCCAATGAAATGGCAGCAGATACTTACGGATTAGACATCGTCAAAAGAGATGTGCATGACTATGAATACAATCACACGAGATTTGTGATGCTTCATCCGGATCGCGAGGCATCCCCTCCGGTCAACCCTCAACTCAAGGGAAGACCGAAAACGACTTTGCTGGTGACCCTTCCTTCGGACAGATCGGGAGCTCTCCACCAAGTGCTGTCGGCTTTCGCCTGGAGAAATTTGAATCTTTCTAAAATTGAATCGCGGCCGACAAAAACCGGTCTCGGCAATTATTTCTTCATTATTGATATTGAAATGGCCCTGGATGACGTGCTGATTCCAGGTGCAATAGCTGAGCTTGAAGCTTTGGGCTGCAAGGTGAAAATGCTCGGTGCCTACAACGCATATACACTATAAAAGAAAGGTCCTTTGCGCTGATAACGGCAAAGGACCTTTTCTTTTATTCGGGAATGAGGATGCCCGCTTTTTGCAGGGCGCCGCAAGCTTGTTCGATCTTCTCTTCATCATCTGCCTCCAATGTGTGGAGATGGATGCCGTTTGTCAGCTGAGACAGATAAGCGGCGTTTGTCGAAGAGATTTTTTTGACGAAATCCGCGACTTCTTTTCTTGTGCTGACCCTGATCGAAGCTGTTAAGTCTCCGTAGACCGGATGTTCAATCGTTACATCTTTCACCGTTACGCCAAAGTCGACGATCAGATTCAGCTCTTCTTCCGTTTTTTCGGGTTCGTGGTCACAGGCGATGATCCGCTGAACCGGCTGTTTTTTGCCGAGGGCTGACCGCAAATACATGTACCCTTGGCTTGTTGCGATGATCGGTTCGTTTTTTGCTTTTAATAAAGAAATATCCTGTACTATGACCTGCCGTGAAACAGATGCTCTTTTGGCCAGCTCGCTTCCTGTAAGCGGAGCCTCTGACTCCTTCAGCCAAGCCAGCAGCTGCTGGCGCCGCTCAGCTCCCGTAAGTTTTAATCCGTCTGTCAATCCGATGGTCTCCTTTCTCATTCATCATATCTTCAAGAACGTCCAACAGCCTATCAACATGTTCGCTTGTCGTATCGCATCCGAATGAAATCCGGACGAATTGAAGCGCGAGCTCCCTAGGGATCAAAAGGGCTTTCATCGTATTCGAAGGCTCATGATAGCCCGCTGAACACGCGCTTCCGGTAGAAATGCAAATTCCTCTCCGATTACATTCCAGCATAGTATATTGTCCTTCAAAGGAATGAAAAAAACAACCTATAATATGCGGCAGAACATGCGAATTTGCCGAATCGGGCACAGCAAGGGAGACGGGAAGCTTCCGGTCTTTTACTCCTTCCAGAAAACCTGCGCGCAGCTCCTGGAATTTGAGATGCGCGGCATCCATGCGGTTTATTGTCGAATCTGCAGCGGTAATGAAAGCGCCGATTCCAGGGACATTGACGGTGCCGCTTTTAAAGCCGTTTTCATGCAAAGTGCCCGGGTAGACGGGTTTCCAGTTTACACCCGGCCGAATATAGACAGCCCCAACTCCTTTTGGGCCGTATACTTTGTGGCTTGAGACCGATAAGGCATCAGCGCCGAGCTCATCAATGCGGACCGGAATCTTGGCAAATGTCTGTACGCAGTCGCTGTGCAAGAGCACGTCCCGCTTATGCAGGTAAGCCGAGAGCTTTGCCAGAGGCTGGATGACGCCTGTTTCTGAATTGGCATGCTGAATCGAAACCAGACCCGTATCCGGGCGGAGGTGCCGTTCAAGTATATCCGTTGTAATGATGCCTGAAGCATTCGGCTTCATCAAGTCGACATCAAATCCCAGCATCTCGAGATGCCGTTTCAAAATATGGATCGACTGATGCTCCATTTCTGTCATTAAAAAGCGCTTTTTCCCGGCGGGAAGTCCATTTAAGATGGAGTGAATCGCTAAAAAGTTGGCTTCGGTGCCTCCGCTCGTAAAATAAACGCCTTCTTCTTCTCCGGATAAAAGTTCTGCCATCCTTTGGCGGCAGCAGCGCAAAATGTTTTCGGCTTTCCCTCCTGCATCGTGCAGACTGCTCGAATTTCCGTATACGTCTGTGCTAAGTTTTTGAAACGCGTCCAAGGCTTCTTTTGATGCCGGTGTCGTCGCTGCATAATCAAGATAAATCACGGCGCTCGTCTCCCATTCTTTATAAAAAATACTTGAGTTTATTTTATCGATGTGTAAATATAGGTGTCAAGACACATGTAAATTTACAGGAGGAGTCGACATGTCTCATCAGACGATTATTGTTGTCGGAGCAGGTGCCGCAGCGTTGTCTTTTGCTGCATCCATTCCGCCGTCTTATGAAGTGGTTGTGATGACAAAAGCATCTGTAAAAGACAGCAATTCAACCCTCGCTCAGGGAGGAATTGCATCTGCTGTATTGCCTCGCGATTCCTGGTCGCTTCATGCGGACGACACGTTGTATGCCGGGTGCGGCCACAATCAAATCGAAGCGGTCCATGATGCCATTAAAGACGGACAGCGCCTTGTTGATGAGCTGATCCTTCAGCATTTCCCTTTTGATACTGACGAATCAGGAAAGCTGAGCCTCGGAAAAGAAGGCGCGCATTCGGTGAACAGAATTTTGCATGCCGGGGGAGACGCAACAGGACAGGAGTTGATCCGGCACTTAATCGGACGGCTCGGTCCGCACGTCGTGCTGAAAGAATACGAAACGGCGGCGGATTTATGGATTGAAGACGGACGCTGCTGTGGCGTCTGGACGAAAGACAGCCGTGGGAAGACGTTTCTCAGAAAAGCCGATTTTGTCGTGCTGGCGGCAGGAGGCTGCGGAAATCTATTTCAAATCAACACGAATAACCGTTCTGTGACAAGCGATGCGATTTCTTTGGCGTATCGGGCAGGAGCAGAGCTCGCAGACTTGGAATTCGTTCAATTTCATCCTACATTGCTTGTCAAAGACGGGCGCGCGCACGGACTTGTTTCAGAAGCTGTGCGCGGAGAAGGTGCTGTGTTGATTGATGAAAACGGACAGCGGGTGATGGAAGGCATACATTCTTTGCTGGATTTAGCGCCGCGGGACGTTGTATCTCGGGCGATACACCAAAAGCTTGCCTGCGGAAGCAGCGTATTTTTAGATATTTCCCGCATATCAGACTTTAAAAGCCGCTTCCCTACGATTTCTTCTCTTTGCGAAAAAGCCGGTATTTCCATTGAAGAGGGCCGGATTCCGGTTTCACCGGGCATGCATTTTTTAATGGGGGGCGTTTCTGTGAATAAATGGGGAGAAACGGCTGTTCCAAACCTTTTTGTGATCGGGGAAGCCGCTTGCACCGGCTTTCACGGTGCCAACCGTCTGGCAAGCAATTCTCTCTTGGAATGCATCGTCTTCGGAAGGAGAGCGGCGGAGCGGATTCAAGCCTGCCAAAAACCGGAGCCTGTCAGAGGCCAATCTCCTCAGCCTGAGAATGTGACGTATTCTGTTCCTTTGACAGATGTGAAGGATATTCAGAAACAAATGACAGATTATGCGGCGATCGTGCGTACGGAGGATGAATTGACGAAGGTGAAAGAATGGCTTGAGCGAATGCCGGTTCAAATCGTAAATGTGAAAGAAATCACAATAGAACAGCTCGAGCTAGCTCATTTATGGCAGACTGCCAAACAGATGACGGCCTCGGCACTGCTTCGTACAGAAAGCAGGGGCGGCCATTACCGTTCGGATTGTCCGGCGCCTGATGATAAAAACTGGCACGGCAAGCAAATCGTTCACACAAAAGGCGGGATCAAGATCAGACAAAACGAAGGGATTGTGAAATATGCAGCGGTTCATACTTAGGAACATGCTTAAGGAATTTTTCAAGGAAGATATCGGCCGGGGGGATCTCACTTCAGAAGCCGTTTTTGATGACAATCATCAATGCGAAGCTGTCATCACAGCGAAGGATGACGGCTTGTTTGCAGGAGAATTAGTGATTCTGGAAGGCTTTCGGCTGCTTGATGAAACGATCGCCGTCCACATGCTGAAAACAGATGGCGAAGCGGTTCGTAAAGGGGAAACGATCGCGCGACTCAAAGGCCGTGCAGCTTCCCTCATGACCGGTGAACGGGTTGTGCTGAATCTCATTCAAAGAATGTCCGGGATCGCCACATTAACAAAGCAGTCCATTATCAGGCTGAATGATCCGAATATCGCGATTTGCGATACGAGAAAGACGACCCCGGGCCTGCGCATCCTTGAAAAATACGCGGTCAAAACCGGCGGGGGCAGCAATCACCGCTTTGGATTGGACGGCGGCATCATGATTAAAGACAACCATATTGCCGCCTGCGGCTCGATTTCAAAAGCGGTTGAAAAAGCGCGGTCAGCGTGCGGCCATATGGTCAAGATCGAAGTGGAGATCGAATCTGAACAAGAGCTTCATGAAGCGATTGAGGCCGGCGCCGATATCATTATGTTCGACAATTGCCCGCCCGAGACGGTGAAAGCATTTGCTGAAATGACACCCGCCGGCATTATAACGGAGGCTTCAGGCGGAATTTCATTTGAAAATCTCCCCGCTTACAGGGGAACAGGGGTGCACTGTATTTCATTGGGCTACTTGACTCATTCGGCGAAAAGCCTTGATATCAGCATGAATGTTGATCTGAAAAAATAAGCGGGATTGGAGAGGGTACAGATGTCTATTTTAAAAGTGATTCATGACAGGAACGCCGGCATGATGCCGGAGGTGTATAAAGAATTGACTGAGGAAGAAATGGCCGGAAGGATTTTGAAAATCAAAAAGAAATTCGGAGCAAGGCTGTTTATCCCGGGGCATCACTACCAAAAAGACGAAGTGATTCAATTTGCGGACGCGACGGGCGATTCGCTCCAGCTGGCACAGGTCGCCCAAAAAAATAAAAAAGCGGAATATATCGTGTTCTGCGGCGTACATTTTATGGCGGAAACAGCCGATATGCTCACTTCGGACGAACAGATTGTCGTTTTGCCGGACATGCGCGCAGGCTGTTCGATGGCCGATATGGCCAATATGCGGCAGACAAATCGCGCCTGGGAAGAGCTGACGAAGCTGTTTGGCGATACGGTCATTCCGCTCACATATGTCAATTCGACAGCTGAAATTAAGGCTTTTGTGGGAAGAAACGGAGGAGCGTCCGTGACATCCTCAAATGCGGCGCGCATGTTGACATGGGCGCTATCGCAAAAGGAGAGGATTTTATTTCTTCCGGATCAGCACTTGGGACGCAACACGGCATTTGACCTCGGCATTCCTCTAAGCAGGATGGCGGTATGGGATCCAATTGCAGAAAAACTTGAGTATAACGGCGATATGAAAGACATAATAATCATTTTGTGGAAGGGGCATTGTTCAGTTCACGAAAAATTTACCGTGGCGAATATCAAAAGTGTTAAAGAGCGGGATCCGGACATCAATGTTATCGTTCATCCGGAATGCACCCACGAAGTCGTTGCGCTCAGCGATTTCAGCGGATCTACAAAAAAAATCATCGACTCCATTAATGAAGCAAAACCGGGGAGCAAATGGGCGATTGGAACAGAGATGAACCTTGTTTCACGCATCATTCAAGAACATCCTGATAAACAAATCGAATCCCTTAACCCTGATATGTGTCCTTGTTTGACAATGAACAGAATCGACATGCCGCATTTGCTGTGGTCGCTGGAGCAGATCGACAAAGGTGAACCGACAGGCGTGATCAAAGTGGATCAAGATATTGCAAAAGATGCCATTCTTGCGCTGAATCGGATGTTAACGATCCGTTAACTTTTTGGAGAACAAGTTTTTATCATAACCCCTCCGCTATGCGCATAAATTTGTGGAGAAGCATATTTGTTATTCTCATCTGTTCGTTCACGTTTTTGCATAGGAGGGGAAAACGTTGAAAATTCATATTGTCCAAAAGGGCGATTCTCTGGAAAAAATCGCGGAAAGATATGAAGTGGACTTTGAAGAACTGAAAAAGCTGAATTCGCAGCTGAGCAATCCAGACTTGATCATGCCGGGCATGAAAATCAAAGTACCGTCAGGGGGAGTGCCGGTCAAAAAAGAAGAACAGCTCAATATGCGAAAGGAATTACCGAAAAAACAGCAGGAACATCCATTTGCAAAAGAAAAGCCGAAAAGCAAGCTTGATGTTGAAGATATAAAACCGAAAGAAAAGCCTTCGGTTCCTTATGTTCCGCCTGTCCCGAACATCGGACAATCAAGTTTGCCTGAAGGCGACATTTCGAATTTGTATCAAAGCGTCAATCAGCTTCATCAGCCGTACGTACCTCCAAAACCTTATGAACATCAAGAGAAAGGCCCCAACATGTATAATCCATGGACAAATGAGGAGGAAAACCATATGGAAAATGTCAATTATCCGAATGTTCCGCAGCCGCCAAATGTCGGTGCAGCAGGTGATGAAAATAAGCAGTTTCACGGCATGCCGAATGTAGCTGCAGCGGGATATCATCACCATCCATATCCTTATCCGTTCTATCCTGGAGGCTGCTGGATTCCTGTTTCACCGGTGCTGCCTGGATCGGGATTGTGCCATCCTTGGTATCCATATCCTGCTCAAATGCCTTATATGCATCAGCCTAGCTATGTATCTCCTGCTGAATATGACGATGATGACAACATGGGGCATGACAATGCCGGTCATCACGGATACCATCATCAGCCGATGACTGCCCCGGCATATGCGCCTTACCAGCCGTTCCCGGGATTTGCACCGCCAAACGTCGGTCACGCCGGGGACCCTAATATGGCACACGGCAAAGAAGATGACTGCGGGTGCGGGCCGGGCCAATTCCCGGGAGGTTTTCCAGGTGCGGCGCCATATGGACAGATGCCGCAAATGGGAGCTCCGTACGGTATGGGGGGATACGGACAGCAGCCTGCAGGGGGACAGATGTTTAACAGACCGGAAGATGATGAAGACTGATTCGGAATGGGACGATGATCTATCGTTCCTTTTTTATTGTGGACCGCTATAAACATTTTCATGCTATTTAACGGGAATGTCTATAACTGTCAAGGGTAACTCTTCGCATCCCGCACATCCTAAAAAAGAGCGCAATGCTCAAATTCAGCGGTTTTCACGGGGGGTACTACCATTGGACAGCAAGCTGAAAGTGTTTTCGGGGATTTTGCTTTTGACAGCAGGTCTATCTGCATGCGGAACGAACGACGCTATAGATAATGGAAACAATACGCGCCCGATCGGATATTATTCAAATGATGCAGATCGTAATGCAGGTCTTGATAATGACGGTCCTGTTACAGAAATGCTTGAAAACATGAACGGGAGAAACGGTGCAACAAACGTAAACAATCGAGCGGGCAACGGCAATCCCGTTCCAACAGGCGATGGAACTTACAGCCGGGGAGACATGAATTATCACAACCATTTGGTGAATACGGCGGATACAGGCTATGACAGACCGGAAAACCGTAAAATCTCAAGGAATATCACTGGGCGCGTCAACAAATTGAATTATGTTGACGAAAGCCAGGCAGTCGTAACGAATGAAACGGTCATCATCGCCGTACGGTCTGATAAAAGGCTGACAAATAACGAGAGAACTCAAATTAGAAAAGCAGCCAAAACATTTGCCGGAGACCGGACCGTTCAAGTTGTCGAGGACGACGGCGCATTTACAAGGCTGCGCGAAATGAACGATGATCCTCAGAACATTAGGGATCGCGGAGACACGACGAATAACAATTTGAACCGCTTGCGGAACCAATAACAAGCAGGGAATTGCCGGGGATTCCCCGGCAATTTTTTATAAGCGCTCGGCCGATTCCTTTACAAAAACGGGGAAAACCGTATAAAGTGTACATAGAGACGAGAATTATTTTGGAGGTAGAAAGTTATGGCTGGCCATTCTAAATGGAAAAATATTCAGAGACGAAAAAATGCCCAAGATGCTAAACGCGGCAAAATTTTCATGAAGCTTGCCAAAGAAATATATGTAGCCGCGAAAGAAGGGGGACCAGATCCCGAATCTAACGCAAGTCTGCGTCTCGTCATCGATAAAGCCAAAAATGCAAACATGCCAAATGACAACATCGACCGCGCCATCAAAAAAGCTTCCGGCAGCCAGGATGGAAAAAGCTATGAGGAAATTACGTATGAGGGCTACGGACCAAGCGGTGTGGCTGTCATGGTCAAATGTTTGACAGATAATAAAAACCGGACGGCGACAAGCGTCAGAACCGCTTTCAGCAAAAACGGCGGCAGCTTGGGAGAAACAGGATGCGTTTCTTATATGTTCGACCGGAAAGGATATATTGCAATCGAACGTGAAGATCTTGAGATAGATGAAGAAGAGTTTATGCTTGAGGTCATTGATGCCGGTGCTGAGGAGCTTGAAACGAGCGAAGAGTTGTTCGAGATTTATACAGAGCCCGAACAGTTTGAAGAAGTGAAGAAAAGCTTGGAGGAGCGCGGCTACAAGCTGGCAACATCCGAAATTACAATGGTTCCGCAAACCTATGCAGAAGTCGATGAAGCGCTTCAGGAAAAAGTCGAAAAGCTCATTGACGTGCTTGAAGATGATGACGATGTGCAGGAAGTGTATACGAACGTTCATTAAAGAAAAGGGCGCCGCTCAAGATTAGCGGTGTCCTTTTATGCTTCATCAAACCATTTAGCAGCCGTATCAAGCTCCAGCGGAAACATGATTTGATTTTTGATCATATATTGTGAAGGAATCTGTCATCTATGAGAGGAGGATCTATAAATGGCTGAACAGCAAGGAAATGAGAAGCCTTTCACGGCTATGGGCGCCGGTGCGCAAGATCAGGAAACCGCTCAAATCATCGAGAGAGTCGGCAGCCTTATCACCGGATTTGGCGAATCCATCTATGAGCTGGTACAGAAAAACAGCGGCATCGATCTGAGAGAGGCTGACTTCACAAAAAGCGAGAATGCGGAACTGAATCAAGCGATCCAAAATATTATCAGCGAATACATTCAAAATCTCAACAATCTGAATGCCGATCTCAGCGGAAAGATCGGTGAATCGATCCAAGGCATCGTCACAAGCAAAGATCAAAAAGACGCTTAAATATTGGACAGCATGATAATATTGTCGGCAAAGCTGCATTCAGCCTTGTCGACAAGTTTTTTTTATACATACGAAAATTTTGCTGTAACGGTCAAATGCTTTTTTTCATCCCGCAGCGCCGGCATTCGCGCAAAAACTGCCCGTTTTTCACAGAGCTTTTAAAAAGGGTGTAATCGCAATTGTCGCACCGTCCGTGGCGGACATCCGGATATTGATTGTAATCATAAACTTTTGTCAGGTCGTAGCCTTTTGTTTCATATTCTGTTTCCATGTTTTATCACCTGCACTTTTATTGTCGGTTATAGGATAACAGAACGGGGGAGAAAAGAAAATATAACATCTGCCGGTGGCGGCCGCAGATGATTCTCACTTTTATCAAACCGTATACCCCGTTCCTGATAGAATGCTTCATTCTCAAGCTGGATGGGCTTTTGGGAAAAACCTGCAACCAGAGGAGCCCATTCTTATGAGATTTTCTTCTTAAAATTTATCGATCTTTTAAACTAAAGAAAAAGTATTGTTTTAATAAAAATATTTAAATTTTTATTTTTTATCAAACTTATTCATAATTGAACGCGTCATGTCTAAAGCGTAAAATAACTGTGTCACAAAAAAGCCAAATATACAATGAGGCATGGAGGACATGCCTATAAATCGAAAGGTAGTGTAAAAGGGGAATAACCAATGAAGAAAAAAGTACTCATCTACTTGGTGATCGCAGCAGTGATGATAAATGGTGTATACAGGTGGTCCGAAAAAACAACCCGGGAAAGCTATCAGATCCAGGCCGGGGACAAATACAAGAACTTCAAGGAATTGCAGGAAAACGAAAAAAGCGGCTATGACATTGATTATCACGAAAAAGCGGGAAGCGACTGTTTAATCTTTTCGCCCCATGGAGGAAGAATAGAAGGCGGAGTGAGCGAGCTTGTCCGAGCTTTTAATGATGATTATTCAACTTATTTATTCGAAGGAAAAAAGGATGAGAACAACTCCGATCTTCATATTACCAGCACAAACTTTGACGAGCCTCTGGCATTGCAGAAAATAAAAGAACACCGCTATACCATCGCATTCCACGGCTATTCGGGCGACCGTCCGCACACGCTTGTGGGAGGAACGGACAGAAAGCTGGCAAAAGCCATCGTCAAATCTCTGAAAAAGTCTGACTTTTCCGCAGAATTGGTCAAAGTGGACGGGAAATTTGCCGGAACTGCTGAGGAAAACATCAATAATGAAAGCCAGACAGGAATGAGCGTGCAGCTTGAAATCAGCACGGCTCAGAGGAAAGAGTTTTTCGAAGACTTTTCCTATAAAGAGAGGGAAGAGACAAAAACGAGAACATTCCGAAAATATGTCAAGGCGGTCCGCAAGGTGCTGCAGGACAGATGCTGAAAATGGAAACTCATGTTATTCTGTGTATGAACTGCTAAAACATGAAGGAGGAATAAAAGAATGGAACGGAAAGACCGCATCGTTCAGGAATTTATGTCCCACCGCCTTGTGACAGAAGAACTCATTCAAAAAATTGATGAAAAACATCTCGATTACAAACCGACTGAAACGTCGATGCCAGCAAAGGAACTTGTCACGCATATGCTGCAATCTTTCTATACCTTTGCTTCGGCGGCAAAGGAAGGGAACGGAGAGCCTTTTAAAAAGAAGCCCGAAGAAACAGGGACAAGCTTGAGCGAGCTTGCCAAAACGTATACAGAAAAAACAAAAACGCTGCTTGAATCCTTTACGGATGAAGAATTGGATCGTGAAGTCGATTTGACCGGCGTCTTCGGACGAAAAGTAGCCGGCGAACAGCTGCTGCAGCTCGCGATCGGACACGAAATTCACCACAAAGGCAATCTGTTTGTTTATGTCCGTGAAATGGGACACACGGATCTGCCTTTGTATGTAAAGATTCATTGATCCTGAGAGCCCTCCTTGAAAGAAAACCGGTTAAAAAGGAATACGAAAGCACCCGGGAGTACACATTATGAGTAAAAGCTAAAGGAGGGTGTCAGGTGAATACGCAGCGTGCCCAGGAAATCGTCGAATCACCCGATATGGTTGATGTTACTTATAACGGCAGGCCGATTTATATTCAGCGTGTCGACGAACAAAATGAAACCGCAAGAATCTTTCCGCTCGGCCAGCCGGAGAACGAGCAGGAAGTGCCGCTCGCAAATTTGAAAGAACATTAAAAAGAAACCCCTTCTGAGGAAGGGGTTTTGTTTTGGATTTGCCTGCCACACAGCCATCAAAAAAACACCCGAAAGACCGAGTGTTTAATTTATAATTTTCGCAAGTCCTCTTACTGCCAGCCTCAGCACATAAAACAATGGCTCAAGCAAATCGACGAGATAAAGATAATCCCATTTGTCATCATTACGTTTATTTTTTTTCTTCAACGAATGTTTCTCCTTTCTTGACGGTAATGGGGTTATTTCATATACGAGCATGCTTCCTATAAGTTTCAGATTACGGGTGAAATTTGTTTTTTCTGGAGGCCCATTGTTTTTGAAGCCAGCTTTTTTTATAAAGATAAGCGATCAATTCCATCCACATCTTAGGAAGCCTCTGCGGGAAACGGCTTTTTTTGTAAAGGGTTTGATAGGCTGTTTTTAAGTCATCCCACTGCCTGCATTCTTTCGTCTGCAAAAATCTGGCGACATCGATGACTTTGATTGTTCCAGACGGCGTCAGTATCAGGTTTCGGAGGTGGATATCGGATGGATTCAATCCTTTCCGCCTCGCATCGTTCAATGCGCGGTCGACCTCGCAGATCATGTCATCATCGATCCGAATGCCTTTGTTTAAACACTCATAAAAAGTATATCCTTTAATATACTCCATTAAAATATATGATGGCCCTGTTTCATATATATCAGGATAATAATTCGAATCAGAAAGCTTTTTGTAAATCTCCGCTTCCCTTGCGGCGATGTTCTTAAATTCGGGAAAAAAGACTTTAAGAGCCATTTCCCTGCCGCCCTCTTCAGTCAGCTTAAAAACGTATGCGCTCCTGCCTTTCCCGATCAATTCCAAGTCATCGGGTTTTTGGATAAGCTTGTTGAACTTTTTTTTCGTATCATACTTTACGGCTTCTGCATAGGTATGCGCCTTTTTCACGCTGAGCTCACCTTCTTTTTAAGGGCTGGTCAAACGAAAAACTCTCTATAATGTTGTTTATACATGAGAATGGGCTGTTTTGCACCTTAAATGCTTTTGAGTTCTTCATATTGGTTTGAAAATGTAACATTCGTAAACCGGTTGTCATCTAAAAAGAGATCGCTTGCTTTTTTAGATTAATTTTTAAAAGCGTTGGTCAAACTAAGGATATGATCGTTAAGGCAAAAAAGAAGGTGATATTGATGTACAGCCGAAGCAAGTTCAAAATCGGTTTATTGCTTATTGGAAGTCTGCTGGCCGCGCTCAGCTTTCACCTGGAGGCCTTGGCCGAAAAGCCGGCTAAAGTTCAAATCCAGCTTGAAAAGGTTTATCTGGACGGAGACGTTGGAATCGAGAATAAAGTAGAGGCCGCTCGCACACTGGAAGACTTTAAAGCTGCTTATAAAGGGTGGCAGCTCATCGATCAGAAAAAGGGGTTTATTCTGTTTCGTAAACAGGTGGACGACATTTCTCCCCTCAGCAAAACAAACGGTTATATCGGAGTGACTGAAGATGGCGTGATTTCGACTTTTCACGGTCGCCCGGGCATCTTATCAGAACCCATTCAATCGTTTTTTCAGATTGATATAAAGCGGCTGGAAAGCCGGATGGCGGATGATCTGCGCAAAGGGATACCATACCGCACGAAAAAGGAATTTGAACATGTCATTGAAGCCGTAAAATCATCCGGAAGCCAACATCATGTAGAAGATATGAAGACATGACGCTGTTATGTCTTTTTTCAGCTGCAGACAGAAGCTTTTTTAGCGAACATATGTTAACTTTTTCATTCTAGCTTTGCCTGTTTTGTGTTACAATGAAGAGCAGTCAAAGAGGTGAATGAACGTTGATCGAATTCGTAAAAGGGACGATTGATTATGTATCGCCCCAATATATTGTCATTGAAAACGGCGGGATCGGCTATCAGATCTTCACGCCAAATCCGTTTATTTATAAGAAAAACAGCAAAGAAACAATCTATACATACCATTATGTAAGAGAAGACACGAATGCGCTGTACGGCTTTTCGACAAGGGAAGAAAAAATGCTGTTTACGAAAATGCTGAATGTTACGGGGATCGGCCCAAAAGGAGCGCTTGCGATCCTCGCTTCCGGCGATCCGGGAGCGGTGATTGAAGCGATCGAGAATGAGGACGAAGCATTTCTCGTCAAATTTCCCGGCGTAGGCAAAAAAACGGCAAGGCAGATCATCCTTGACCTGAAAGGGAAGCTTGCGGATGCCGTTCCTGAAATCGCTGCCGATCTGTTTAACCATGAAGAGCGGGAGCAAATTCATGAGGCGGCAACGGCTCTTGAGGAAGCGCTTGAAGCATTGAGGGCGCTCGGCTATTCCGATCGGGAAATTAAAAAAGTCCAGCCTCATTTGAAAAAGGAAGAGGCGCTTTCGACAGATCAATACGTTAAAAAAGCATTGCAAAAATTGTTAAAGTAAGGTGATATCATGGATGAGCGGCTTGTATCAAGTGAACTAGACAACCATGAATCAGCGATTGAGCAAAGTCTGCGTCCGCAAAGACTTGCTCAGTATATCGGCCAGGAAAAAGTGAAAGATAACCTCAAGGTTTTCATCGAAGCTGCGAAAATGCGGGAGGAAACCCTTGACCATGTCTTATTGTACGGGCCGCCGGGATTGGGAAAAACGACGCTCGCCGCGATCATCGCCAACGAAATGGGAGTCAATCTCAGAACGACGTCAGGTCCGGCGATCGAGCGCCCCGGCGATTTGGCGGCGATATTAACGGCTCTGGAGCCAGGTGACGTTTTATTTATAGACGAGATCCACCGCCTGCACCGTTCGATCGAAGAGGTGCTGTATCCTGCGATGGAAGATTTCTGCCTTGATATCGTGATCGGCAAAGGACCGTCGGCACGTTCTGTGAGGCTCGATCTTCCTCCTTTTACCCTCGTCGGCGCGACCACAAGGGTTGGGCTTTTAACCGCGCCTCTCAGGGACAGGTTCGGCGTTCTGTCGAGGCTTGAGTATTACACGCGTGATGAGCTTTCAGAAATCGTGATCAGAACGGCAGAGCTGTTTGAAGTCGACATCGATTCGCTCTCGGCTCTCGAAATCGCGAGACGGTCAAGAGGGACGCCGCGGATTGCCAACAGGCTTTTAAGGAGGGTCAGGGATTTTGCCCAGGTGCTTGGAAACAGCTCCATCACAGAGGAAGTGGCGGTTGATGCGCTTGAACGCCTCCAGGTTGATAAACTCGGGCTTGACCATATCGACCGCAAGCTTTTGATGGGCATGATCGAAAAATTTGGCGGCGGCCCCGTCGGCATCGATACGATTTCGGCTACTATCGGTGAGGAGTCTCACACGATTGAGGATGTGTATGAGCCGTATCTTCTTCAAATCGGTTTTATTCAAAGAACGCCGCGGGGGCGCATCGTAACCCCTGATGTTTACAGCCACTTTAAAATGGAGGTTCCGAACCATGACTGAATTTCCAAAGATTTTAATGGTGCTGGGCGCCGTCATTTTTGGCATCGGTTTATTCATGCAAGTCATCGGCAGGCTTCCCGGCGACATTTTTGTGAAAAAGGGAAACGTGACGTTTTTCTTTCCGGTTGTTACATGCATTGTCATCAGCATCATTCTGTCCGTCGTGTTTTCATTCTTCGGACGAATGAAATGATGCGATATTCAAGTCTATAGATAGAGTAAGGTGAAAAAAGATGAAAGTAGAATTATTCGATTTTGACTTGCCTGAACGCCTCATCGCACAGGTTCCTTTAAAAGAGCGGGATGCGTCCAGGCTGATGGTGCTGGATAAAAAAACAGGGGAGATCACTCACAGCACGTTTAAGCACGTGATTGATTTTCTGAACGCGGGCGATTGCATCGTTCTGAACGATACGAGGGTGCTGCCGGCCCGCTTGTACGGAGTCAAGGAAGAGACGGGAGCAAAGGTTGAAGTTCTTCTGTTAAAACAGGAGGAAGGGGACGTCTGGGAAACGCTTGTCAAGCCCGCAAAGCGGGTCAAGCGCGGAACTGTTCTTTCGTTCGGTGACGGCCGTCTAACGGCGGTCTGCACAGAAGAGCTCGAGCACGGCGGCAGAAAAATTGAATTCCGCTATGAAGGGATTTTTTACGAGGTGCTCGAGTCGCTCGGTGAAATGCCTCTGCCTCCTTATATTAAAGAACAGCTCGATGACAGGGAGCGCTATCAGACGGTTTACTCAAAGAAACAAGGATCGGCGGCTGCGCCGACGGCCGGGCTGCATTTTACGGAAGAGATTCTCGATGCGCTCAGGGAAAAAGGCGTGCATATTGCGTTTATCACCCTTCATGTCGGTCTTGGGACATTCCGGCCTGTCAGTGCGGAAAATGTAGAGGAACACGACATGCATGCCGAGTTTTATGAAATGTCGGAAGAAACGGCAGCATTGTTAAACCGCGTCAGACAGGAAGGCGGAAGGATCATTTCCGTCGGCACGACATCGACGAGAACGCTTGAGACAATCGCTTCCGAGCATGACGGCCGCTTCCGGGAAGCGAGCGGCTGGACATCGATTTTTATCTATCCCGGCTACACATTCCGGGCAATAGACGGGATGATTACCAATTTTCATCTTCCGAAATCGTCCCTCATTATGCTTGTCAGCGCGCTCGCAGGCAGAGAGCATGTGCTTTCCGCCTACCGGACCGCAGTGGAACACGAATACCGCTTCTTCAGCTTTGGAGACGCCATGTTGATCAAATAAAATTCAAAAAGATTGGAGGGCTCATAATTTGTCGCAGCAACCGATACGCTATGAGTTCATAAAAGCATGTAAACAAACAGGAGCAAGGCTGGGGAGAGTGCACACCCCGCACGGCTCTTTTGAAACGCCGGTGTTTATGCCCGTAGGAACGCTCGCCACCGTTAAAACGATGTCGCCGGAAGAGCTGAAAGAAATGGGTGCAGGCATTATTTTAAGCAATACGTACCACCTTTGGCTGAGACCGGGCCATGACATCGTCAAAGAGGCGGGGGGGCTTCATCAGTTTATGAATTGGAACCGCGCCATCTTGACGGATTCAGGCGGCTTTCAGGTGTTTTCCCTGAGCGAGTTCCGCAAAATCGAAGAGGAAGGCGTTCATTTCCGCAATCATTTAAACGGAGACAAGCTGTTTTTATCTCCTGAAAAAGCGATGGAAATCCAAAACGCCCTCGGCTCGGATATTATGATGGCGTTTGACGAATGCCCGCCATACCCGGCAGAGTACGATTATATGAAGAAGTCTGTTGAACGCACGAGCCGCTGGGCGGAAAGGTGCCTGAAAGCTCACAATCGCCCTGACGAGCAGGGGCTTTTCGGAATCGTTCAAGGCGGCGAGTACGAAAATTTGAGAAAACAAAGTGCGAAAGACTTGATTTCATTGGATTTCCCGGGATATGCTATAGGTGGACTATCCGTCGGAGAGCCAAAAGACGTGATGAACCGTGTGCTGGAGTTTACAACTCCGCTGCTTCCAGCGGATAAACCGCGCTACTTAATGGGTGTCGGTTCACCGGACTCACTGATTGACGGAGCCATCCGCGGAGTGGATATGTTCGATTGCGTGCTGCCGACAAGGATAGCGAGAAACGGTACGCTCATGACGAGCGAAGGGCGCCTCGTCGTCAAAAATGCAAAATATGAAAGAGATTTCAGGCCGATTGATGAGCAGTGCGACTGCTATACGTGCCGCAATTACTCGCGCGCTTATATCAGACATTTAATCCGCTGCAACGAAACGTTTGGAATTCGTTTAACTTCTTATCATAATCTTTATTTTCTGTTAAAATTAATGGGGCAAGTGAGAGATGCCATTCGTGAAGATCGTTTAGGTGATTTCCGGGAAGAGTTTTTTGAGCGCTACGGTTTTAATAAACCAAATGCTAAAAGTTTCTGACACATAAACGAAGAAAGCGATAAAGCCATTTGAAAGGGGTGAAAAAATAATGGAGATGCTTGGAACATTACTTCCGATTATTTTAATGTTTGCGGTTCTTTATTTCCTTTTGATCCGTCCGCAGCAAAAGCAGCAGAAGGCTGTCCGCCAGATGCAGGAGGAGCTGAAAAAAGGGGATAAGGTCGTAACGATCGGCGGCCTGCACGGCATCGTGGATTCAATTGACGAAAGCAAGGTTGTCATCAAAACAGGCGACAATACCCGTCTGACATTCGACCGCCGCGCAATCAGAGAGGCGTCAGCAGAATAGCCGAAAGATACATAAACATCGGAAATCGGGCTTTCACACGACGTGACGGCGGCGCTGTTCGGACGGGGACGTCCGCGCGCTATAAGCGCCGTTCCTTATTGTTTTAGGAAGCTGCATTTGTTTCTGATGTGAATGACGAAAGAAGCCTGCGGGCACTGGGAAAAGGGAGCGGACATCCGCTCCCTTTTTGCTGCCTTTATGCACGGCTCCCCTGCAGATTGACCCCGAAAACCCCGCCCAGCATGCTGACTCCCAAAAAGCCGGAATGATAGAGGAGCTGCTTCAAATTGAAGGCCTCTCCAAAGCCGAGATATTGAAACAAAAGCACCGTAAGGGAGAAGCAAAGCGCTGTCAACCCTCCGCTCAGCCACCCCTTTTCCTTCGATTTTCCTCCCGCAATAAAACCGCCGATGAACAAGGTAATAAAAGATATGGCGGTAATCAACCAGCTGAATGAACTTTCGGTTAATGATGTGAAGGTAAGGAGCAGCGAAATAAGCAGGCTTCCTGCAAACATCAAAGCGAAAATGACCACCAAGCTGTATAAAATCCCTTTGCCGACTTGTTTTGGTTCGTTCATCACGATCCTCCTTTCAAAATAGACGGGCTCGTCTTTTTAAATGTATTCTGCATGTTTCGCAAATAGACTAGCTCCCCCGACCTTTTATACATAAAAGACTCAAATTAACAAAGGCTATGTTTATGATCATGATAGGCGGAAGGAGGCGGGCCGTAATGGATGAAATCTTAGCTCTTACGTTTCGGACGATCGTTTTGTATTTCATCATCTTTATTTTGTTTCGCTTGATGGGGAAGAGGGAAATAGGCGAGCTGAGCATACTGGATCTTGTCGTTTTTATCATGATGGCCGAAATCGCGGTTTTGGCTATTGAAAATCTCGATGACCACCTTCTCCATACGATCATCCCGATTCTCGTTTTGACGCTGATCCAGGTTATATTTGCATATCTGTCATTGAAAAATCAAAAAATCCGCCGGCTTCTCGATGGAAAACCGACGATTATCATAGACCGCGGAAAAATTGATGAACACGCCATGAGGACACAGCGCTATAATTACGATGATTTGATGACGCAGCTGAGAGATAAGAATGTGGAACGAATCGGGGATGTTTCATATGCGATTTTGGAGCCGACCGGGAAGCTTTCAGTGTTTACAAAAGACGGGCCGAACAAAATGATCGAACTGCCGTTGATTGTTGACGGAGTTGTTCAGAAAGAAGAATTGGAAAAGATCGGGAAGGATCAAGAGTGGCTTGAGCAAAAGCTTGAAAAAAGAGGACACCGCGATCTTTCCAAAATTTCTTATTGCACTTACAATAAAGGTTCTTTTTTTATTGACATAAAGGATGAATTCAAGCCTTAAAAAGAAAGCTATGAAATCCAGCGGCCGAACAGCGGAAACCGCTGGATTTCTTCCTTTTTGACCAGCTTGAAGGCAATCAGAAGGAAAACGTAGAGACAGCTTGTAACCGCGATACATAAAAGCAGGCGCATCGGCTCGGACTGGGCTAAAAAAAGGTGTTCTTTCATCAGAAGGCTGCCCCACCCTGATATCAAAATGACGCCGAAGGATACGATATATTCTTTCAGGTTAATGCTGATGGGAAGCACTTTGCTGACGGTTGCAGCGTGCAGCAAAGTGACAAGGATGATTCCCGTCAAGATCGCAAGCGCAGCCCCCATAATGCCAAGCGAAGGCCGTGAAGCGAGAACAAAAATGAGACCGGTTTTCACAACGGCGCCGACCAAGCTGTTCATCATTGCCGCGCCGGCCAGGTTTAAAGCCTGCAGGACGGCCTGCAGGGGGCCTTGGAAATAGTAGAACAAAAAGAATGGAGCCATGATTTTGACGTAAATGGCGGCATTTGACGACCCGTACATCACGCTGACCAGCTCATCAGCATACGAAAATAAAATGACCGCTGATATTCCGCCGCTTAATAGGCAAAGCCTCATCGCCTGCTCAAGCCTGTATTCCACAACCTGCATTTTTTTCTGCTCGATTCCTTCGCTGATGGCGGGAACGAGCGCGGTAGACAGCGAATATGTGATAAAGCTCGGGAGGGTGAGAAGCGTCAGGGCAAAGCCGGTCAACTCCCCGTACTGGCTCGTTGCGGCGGAAGCGGCGACCCCTGCTATCGCAAGGCTTTGCGCTACGACAATCGGCTCAAAAAACCATGACAGGTTCCCGATAAAACGGCTGCCCGTCGTTGGGAGCGAGACGCTCATCAGCTCGAAAAAAGTCGTTCGCCCCGCTTTAAGCGATTGGAAAAAACGTTTTCTGATGCGGATTTTCTTTTTGTATTTAAAGGCGACGAACAAATAAAGGAGTGAAGCCAATTCGCCAAACACGGAAGACAGCATGGCGCCCGCTGCTGCATACTCGATGCCGAGCGGAAGGAATGCTGTCGTGCAGACGGCGACGAGCGATATCCGGACAATTTGTTCGAGAACCTGGGACACGGCAAGCGGCCGCATATTTTGCTTCCCTTGAAAATAGCCCCTCAGCACGCTGGAAACGGCAATGATCGGCACGACCGGCGTAACCGCCAAAAGCGGATAAAGCGTTCTTTTGTCTGTGAGCAGCGTATCGGCCATCAGCGGGGCGTAAATGAGAAACACCGGAGTGATGATGGCGCTGAGCGTCCCGGTGATCGCAAGAGACATCACTAAAATCTGTTTTGTCTTCCTATGGTCTCGGCGCGCTTCCGCTTCAGCGACCAGCTTGCTGATGGCGACCGGGAGGCCGAACTGGGTGAGGGTGACGGCCAGAAAAAAAGTCGGGGCCGCCATCATGTAAAGCCCGACGCCTTCACCACCGATGAACCTTGCGATGACAATCCGGTTGATAAAGCCGAGCATTCTCGTAATCAAACCCGCCGCTATTAAAATGAGCGTTCCTTTTAAAAACGTCTGCTTCGTCATTTCTAGAGTCCCCTGCCTTCTCAAACAACCTTTAATCATATACAATAAGATATGCGCATACATCGTCCAAGCATGACAAGTCTCTCTGAAAAAATGTGAAAGGAGCGTGGCTTTGGCATGGGCAAACATCCGGCTGATCTGTACAAGGATCATTTAAAACCCTTTCTTCGCAGCAAGACGGAAGAGTTTAGAATACTCGGTTATGACGATATTGAAATAGAGGAATTGTGGTCATACTTATTGAATAAGAAATGGAAGAACCGGAAGGATGTTCAAATTCACCAGCTGGCCGGTGATATTTTATCTGTGAAAATTGGCGAATTTATGAACTATGCAACCGTAGAATCGTTTAAAACGTCTAATTTACTCGACAGCAAAGAAGGGCAGGATATGCTCGATGAGCTGCTGAGGTAGCCGTTGATTTTGGTTGATTTAAGGAGGAAATACATAATGAAAAAAGGACGCTTGATTGCGTTTTTCCTTACCGTTCTCTTGATCGGTACAGGACTGGGAATGTTCACGAAGCCGGCTGCAGACAACATCAGCCTCGGCCTTGATCTTCAGGGCGGTTTTGAGGTTCTGTATGAAGTCCAGCCTGCCAAACAGGGCGACAAAATTGACAGGGATGCCCTCATCAGCACGGTTGAAGCGCTGAACCGCCGGGCGAATGTATTAGGCGTCAGCGAGCCGAACATTCAAATTGAAGGAAACAACCGGATCAGGGTTCAGCTTGCCGGCGTCGACAACCAGAACAGGGCGCGGGAAATCTTATCGACACAGGCTCAACTTACGTTCAGGGATACGAATGACAAAGAGCTTTTGAACGGTGCGGATCTTGTCGAAAACGGCGCCAAACAGTCGTTCAAGCAGGATACGAATGAGCCGATCGTGACGATCAAGCTGAAGGATGCCGATAAATTCGGCGAAGTGACGAAGAAAGTGCTCGATATGAAGCCGAACAACCAGCTCGTCATCTGGCTTGATTACAAAAAAGGCGACTCTTTTAAAAAGGAATCGCAAAAAGCGGATCATAAATACATTTCCGCTCCGAATGTCAGCCAGGTGCTGAATACGTCAGACGTGATGATTGAAGGCAACTTTACGATTCAGGAAGCAAAAGACATGGCGAGCATTTTAAATGCGGGAGCTCTTCCTGTCAAACTCGTTGAAAAGTATTCGACATCCGTCGGAGCGCAGTTTGGGGAGCAGGCTTTGAATGATACCGTGTTTGCGGGAATCATTGGTATTGCTATTATTTTCTTATTTATGCTTCTTTACTATCGCTTGCCTGGTTTTATTGCGGTCATTACGCTTTCGGTCTACATCTACATTACACTGCAGATATTCGACTGGATGAATGCGGTTCTGACCCTTCCGGGGATCGCGGCTCTTATATTGGGCGTCGGGATGGCGGTTGACGCCAACATCATTACGTATGAACGCATAAAAGAAGAGCTGAAGCTCGGCAAATCGGTCCGTTCGGCTTTTAAAGCAGGAAACAGAAGATCGTTTGCAACGATTTTTGATGCCAATATTACGACGATGCTTGCCGGAATCGTGCTTTTCATATTTGGTACAAGCTCTGTCAAAGGCTTCGCGACCATGCTGATCCTATCCATTTTGACAAGCTTTATTACAGCTGTCTTCCTGTCGCGCTTCCTGCTCGGCCTGCTGGTCGAAAGCCGCTGGCTTGACCGGAAAAAAGGCTGGTTTGGGGTGCGCAAAAAAGACATTTTGGATATCAGAAAGACAGACGAAAATACGGAGCCTCCGAACCCGTTTTCCAAATGGGATTTCGTCGGGAAGCGCAAATGGTTCTTTGCATTTTCGGGCGTTCTTCTGGCCGCTGGTCTTATCGTCTTGCTTGTGTTTAAGCTGAACCTCGGCATCGATTTCTCAAGCGGATCGAGAATCGAAGTTCAAAGCGATCATAAGCTGACAACCCAGCAGCTCGAAAAGGACTTTGAACAAGTCGGGCTTGATCCTGACTCGATCGTTCTTTCAGGCGAAAAAAATGATCATGGCGTCGCCAGGTTTGTCGGCGTGCCGAATCAGAAAAAGATCGCTGAAGTGAAAGATTATTTTAAAGACAAATACGGAAGCGAACCAAATGTCAGCACCGTATCGCCTACCGTCGGCAAGGAGCTGGCGAGAAATGCGCTTTATGCGGTGATCATCGCGTCAATCGGGCTCATTTTGTATGTCTCGATCCGCTTTGAATACAAGATGGCGATTGCGGCTATTACTTCATTGCTGTATGACGCGTTTTTCATCATTGCCGTCTTCAGCCTGACAAGGCTTGAGGTTGATGTTACTTTCATTGCTGCCGTGCTGACGATCATCGGCTATTCGATAAATGATACAATTGTAACGTTTGACAGGATCAGGGAGCATATGAAAAAGCGCAAACCGAAAACCTTCAGCGACTTGTCGCATATTGTGAATTTGAGCTTGCAGCAGACGTTCACGCGTTCGATTAATACGGTGCTGACTGTCGTCATTGTCGTCATTGCACTTCTCATCTTCGGCGCTGCATCGATTTCGAACTTCTCTGTTGCGCTGTTGGTCGGACTTTTGAGCGGAGTATATTCATCACTCTACATCGCAGCTCAACTATGGCTTGTCTGGAAAGGGCGCGAACTGAAAAAGCCGAAGCGCAAGCCTGCAGAAGAATAAATAATGGACTGCCCGCACTGCCGGGCGGTCTTTTTTTGATTTGAATAGAAAAAAAGTTGTTTTGGCGGCTTTCTATCGATCTTCTTTTTGTTTAAAATTGGAGCAGAGCGGGAAAATAACGCTAGAAAACGACGCGAATGGAGAGAGTATCTCATGAACAAACAATGGACGTTAATTGCTGCACTTATTTTTACATTAATTGTTGCTGTTTTCGCGGTCATTAATGTTGAACCGGTGAAGGTTGATTTTCTTTTTGGTACAGCAGAATGGCCTTTGATCCTGGTGATTTTGGTGTCGGTATTGATGGGGGCGTTTATCATCGGCTCGGCCGGCGCTTTCCAGATCATGCGGCTGAAAAAAGAGCTCAAGGCGCTCAAGAAAGAAGAACGGGCAAAGCATCCTGAACTCGAAGCCGAACCGGCGGCGCCCGAAAATCAGAAAGACTAGAAAGATTGTACGAAATAAATTGAATCCCCTCATGCCGCTCTAGTATAATAGTGTGGTTGAGGGGTGAATTTATGTTAGCGTCAAAAATGCGTTGGGACGTGCAAACGCCCGACAAAGAAAAGGTGGAGCAGCTCGCCGGAAGGTTAGGCATTACTCCCCTTGCCGCCTCATTGCTTGTCATGAGAGGTTACGATACAGCCGACAAAGCATCTTCATTTTTATATGGCAATGATGCACGTTTTCACGATCCTTATCTGCTGAAAGATATGGAAAAAGCTGTACGGCGAATCAAACAGGCAATTTCAGATCAAGAAAAGATTATGATTTACGGCGATTATGATGCGGACGGTGTGACAAGCACGACTGTCCTTTTGCAAATGTTGAAAAAATGTTCAGCACAAGCCGATTTTTATATACCTGACCGCTTTAAAGAAGGGTACGGTCCGAATGAAGCGGCCTTTCGCGGGATCAAAGAATCAGGCTATTCATTGATCATTACAGTTGACACAGGCATTGCCGGCGTTCATGAAGCTGAAGTCGCTAAAGAGCTCGGCATCGACCTGATCATTACGGATCACCATGAGCCGGGTCCCGTTTTGCCGGATGCTTATGCGATCATTCATCCGAAACAGCCGGGCTGCGGCTATCCATTTAAAGAGCTTGCCGGCGTCGGTGTGGCATTTAAGCTTGCCCATGCCTTGAACGGAGAGCTTCCGGAAGATTTGCTCGACCTTTGTGCGATCGGTACGATTGCCGATCTTGTGCCGCTTCATGATGAAAACAGGCAGATAGCCAAGCGCGGCATGGAACAGTTCAGGAAAACGAAGCGTCCAGGATTAAAAGCGCTGGCGAAAATTGCCGGAGCGGAGATACATAACGCGGATGAAGAGACCATCGGTTTTCAAATCGCGCCCCGCTTAAACGCGGTCGGCAGAATTGAACAGGCTGACCCGGCCGTTTACCTCCTGAACACAGAAGACGAAAGAGAAGCGGAAGAGCTTGCTGAGGACATCAACGCCTTGAACAAGGAGCGCCAAAAAATCGTCAATCAGATGACAGAGGAAGCCGTTCAGATGATCGAGGAGGAAGGCCTTGACCAGCCTGTGATCGTCGTAGCGCGGCCGGGCTGGAATCCTGGCGTCGTGGGAATCGTGGCTTCAAAGCTTGTCGAGCGGTTTTACAGGCCCGCCATCGTCCTTGGCGTCGATGAAGAAAAAGGAATTGCCAAAGGATCTGCGCGCAGCATCAAAGGATTTGATTTATTTCAAAACCTTTCCGAGTGCCGGGATATTCTCCCGCACTTCGGCGGCCACCCGATGGCAGCCGGAATGACGCTCAACCTGGAAGACGTTTCGGCTCTGAGGGAGAGAATCAACCGTCAGGCTGAAGCGGTTCTGACCGAGGCAGATTTTATCCCCGTCCAAGACGTCGATTTGTGCTGCCGGCTCGAAGATATATCGGTTGACAGCATTGCCGAAATGAACTTGCTGGCGCCGTTCGGCATGGGAAACCCGAAGCCGTTCGTTCTTGTCAGCGACGTAAAAATTGATGACGCCAAAAAAATCGGCGCCAACAAGAATCATTTGAAGCTTGTGCTTGCAGACGACGGGAACAAGCTCGATTGCATCGGATTTTATAAAGGCGATATCGAAGAAGGAATCGTTCCTGGAGCAAAGATCTCGATTGTCGGGGAACTGTCGATTAACGAATGGAATAACAGAAAAAAACCGCAGCTGATGATCAAAGATGCGGCCGTCAATGAATGGCAGCTGTTTGATCTGCGGGGAAAACGGTCATGGGAAGAAAAAATATTGAAGCTGGACCCTGCGAAACGGGCGTGCATCTGCTTCCGCGGGGAAACAAAAGCAAAGCTGGCAGGGACAGGCCTTGAAGAAGAGCTGACCGTCATCAGCGGCCCTGAAGATGCAGAGCGGCTCGACCTTGAGAGCCGTTATGCGGTATTTATAGATATTCCGCAGTCGCTCGACATCTTTGATCATGTAATAAACGGCAAAAAGCTGGAGCGCATTTATCTGATTTTTTATCAATCAGACGAACATTTTTTCTCAACATTCCCAACAAGGGAATATTTTAAATGGTACTATGCTTTCCTCCTGAAAAGAGGTTCTTTTGACTTGCCGAAATACGGCGGAGAGCTTGCCAGACATAAAGGCTGGACAAAAGACACAATTGATTTTATGACAAAGGTGTTTTTTGAGCTCGGTTTTGTTACAATAGAGAATGGTGTTTTATCTGTTGTTTATCATGCCGAAAAGCGCGATTTAACAGATTCTGAAACCTACCGGGAAAAACAGCGCCTGATTGAATTGGAGCAAAAGCTCATTTATTCTTCGGCGGATGAGCTTAAACAGTGGCTGGATAAGCGGATGGCGGAAAAAGCCGGCGCTTATAAAGTATGAGGAGGACATGAAGACAGATGGATTTGAAGAAGTATGTGACAATTGTGCCGGATTACCCGAAGGAAGGCGTACAATTTAAAGATATTACAACATTGATGGACAAAGGCGACGTCTATCGCTACGCGACAGATCAAATTGTAACGTATGCGAAGGAAAAAGAGATCGATCTCGTCGTGGGACCTGAAGCGAGAGGATTTATCATCGGCTGCCCTGTCGCATATGCGCTTGGGGTAGGGTTTGCGCCTGTCCGCAAAGAAGGCAAACTGCCGCGCGAAGTCATCAAAGTCGACTACGGATTGGAATATGGAAAAGATGTCCTGACCATCCATAAAGATGCCATTAAACCGGGGCAGCGCGTCTTGATCACTGACGACCTGCTTGCAACCGGCGGGACGATTGAAGCAACGATCAAGCTTGTTGAAGAGCTCGGCGGCGTCGTGGCCGGAATCGCTTTCCTGATCGAACTGACATATCTTGAAGGAAGAAATAAACTGGACGGATATGATATTTTAACCTTGATGCAATACTAAACAAATTTTATACTATAAAAAGCACTCATAAAAAGCGGGTGCTTTTTTTCCTATTCATAAAAGTATTCCGGGGCCGGCAAAAGCCCTTTTGAATTTCTTCTCTTTACATCTGTGACATTTTTCTTGATAATAATTACAATACAGTTTTCAATTATAAAAAAGGTGATTCCATGGCGAACGAACAAGTATTAACCGCTGAGCAAGTCATTGAGAAGGCGAAAAGTTACCTTTCCGATGAACATGTTGCTTTTATAAAAAAGGCTTATCAGTACGCGGAAGACGCACATCGCGAACAATACCGCAAATCGGGCGAGCCGTATATTATCCATCCGATCCAGGTCGCGGGAATCCTCGTCGATTTAGAAATGGACCCCGCCACAATAGCGGGAGGATTTCTCCATGATGTGGTGGAAGATACGAGCGTAACGCTTGAAGATTTAAAGGAAGCATTCAACGAAGAAGTTGCGATGCTTGTCGACGGCGTCACGAAGCTTGGGAAAATTAAATATAAATCACAGGAAGAACAGCAGGCAGAAAATCATCGGAAAATGTTTGTGGCTATGGCTCAGGACATCCGCGTCATTTTGATCAAGCTGGCGGACCGCCTTCACAACATGAGAACCCTGAAGCATCTGCCGCAGGAAAAGCAGCGCAGAATTTCAAATGAGACGCTTGAAATATTTGCTCCGCTGGCTCATCGCCTTGGGATTTCAAAAATAAAGTGGGAGCTTGAGGATACCGCTTTACGGTATTTAAATCCGCAGCAATATTACCGGATCGTCAATTTGATGAAGAAAAAGCGGGCCGAAAGGGAATTGTACGTCGAAGAGGTCGTAAACGAAGTGAAAAGCCGCGTCGAAGAGGTCAATATTAAAGCGGACTTTTCCGGCCGGCCGAAGCATATTTACAGCATCTACAGAAAAATGGCGATGCAAAACAAGCAATTCAACGAAATTTACGACTTGCTCGCAGTCCGGATCCTCGTCAACAGCATCAAGGACTGCTACGCGGTTTTAGGCATCATTCATACGTGCTGGAAGCCGATGCCGGGCAGATTTAAAGACTATATCGCAATGCCGAAGCCGAACATGTACCAATCGCTCCACACCACGGTCATCGGTCCGAAGGGCGATCCGCTGGAAGTCCAGATCAGGACGTTTGAAATGCATGAAATTGCGGAGTACGGAATCGCTGCCCACTGGGCTTACAAAGAAGGCAAAAATGCCAATGAAGATTCAAGCTTTGATAAAAAGCTTTCCTGGTTCCGCGAAATTTTGGAATTTCAAAATGAGTCGAGCGATGCCGAAGAATTTATGGAATCTCTTAAAATCGATTTGTTTTCCGACATGGTATTCGTTTTTACGCCGAAAGGGGACGTCATCGAATTGCCGTCAGGATCCGTGCCGATCGACTTTTCGTACCGAATCCATTCAGAAATAGGCAATAAAACGATCGGGGCCAAAGTAAACGGCAAAATGGTCACCCTTGATTACAAGCTGCGCACAGGGGATATCGTAGAAATTCTGACGTCCAAGCATTCGTACGGTCCGAGTCAGGACTGGATCAACCTTGCGCAGACATCTCAAGCGAAGCATAAAATCCGTCAGTTCTTTAAAAAGCAGCGCAGAGAGGAAAATGTCGAAAAAGGCAGAGAACTGGTTGAAAAAGAAATTAAAAACCTGGACTTTGAAGTGAAGGACGTCTTAACAGCCGAGAATCTGCAGAAGGTCGCCGACAAATTCAACTTTGCCAATGAAGAAGACATGTATGCCGCTGTCGGCTATAACGGCATTACAGCCGCTCAAGTTGCAAACCGCCTTACGGAAAAAGAACGGAAGATCAGAGATCAGGAAGAACAGGTGAAAAGCGTTCAGGACGTAACGCCTGAAGTGAAACCTTACCAAGGGAAGAAACGCGAAGCGGGTGTTCGCGTCAAAGGCGTTGACAACCTTTTGATCAGGCTGTCAAAATGCTGCAACCCTGTTCCGGGAGATCCGATCGTCGGATTCATTACAAAAGGCAGGGGCGTATCCGTCCATCGCGAGGACTGCCCGAATGTTTTAACAAATGAAGCGCTCGACAGGCTCATTCAAGTGGAATGGGAGCATGAACCGCAGACCCAGCGGAGAAAAGAATATAACGTCGAAATTGAGATTCTCGGCTACGACCGCCGCGGTCTTCTAAATGAAGTTCTTCAGGCTGTTAATGAGACAAAAACCAATATTTCATCTGTTTCAGGTAAATCGGACCGCAATAAAGTGGCGACGATCCATATGGCGATCTTCATTCAAAATATTAACCATTTGCATAAAGTAGTTGAACGGATTAAGCAGATCAAAGATATTTACTCCGTGCGCAGGGTGATGAATTAGGAGGAAAAGCGTCATGAGATTAGTTGTTCAGCGCGTCACAGATGCAAGCGTTTCGGTAGGAGGCGAGACTGTCGGCGAAATCGGCCTCGGTTTGATGGTGCTTGTCGGCGTGACGCACGAGGATACGAGCGAGGATGCCGCATATTTGGCGGAAAAGCTTGTCAATCTGCGAATTTTTGAGGATGAAGGCGAAAAGATGAACCTGTCGCTTTTAGATGTCGGAGGCTCCGTTTTATCGGTTTCTCAGTTTACCTTGTACGGCGACACGAAAAAAGGAAGACGGCCGAATTTTACAAAAGCGGCAAAGCCCGATCAGGCGCTTCAATTGTACGAAGAGTGGAACAGCATGCTTCGCGCAAAAGGCGTCACTGTCGAAACGGGAAGATTTGGAGAAATGATGGATGTCAAGCTGACAAATTCGGGTCCCGTCACGTTCATTATGGATTCGAAAGCATAAAAAGCTCCCGATTGGGAGCTTTTTATATTAGTCAAAATAGTTTTCTAGACCGCTTCTGATGCCGTCTGTCACTCTTTCTCTGTAAGCGTTCGTGCTGACTACCGCTTCTTCTTGAGGATGGCTCAAGTAGCCGAGTTCAAACAATGCGGCGGGCTGTTTATTTTCTCTTAATACGAAGTAGTCCCCGAATAGTACGCCGCGGCTTGGCAGAGGCGAGTGCCTTTCGATCTCGGACTGCACGTCTGCTGCGAGCTTCCGGTCTTTGGACGGGCTGTAGTAATAGGCCGTATTTCCCCTGACGGACGCATTTGGAAAGCTATCATAATGAATGCTGATAAAAGCGTCGGCGTTTCGGTAATGAGAGGTCGCGACCCGCGACTGAAGGCTGACGAAAGAATCGTCATTCCGCGTCATATAGACGTTGACGCCATCGGCTCTCAGTTTCGCGGCAAGAAGCGTTGCCGTTTTGATGGTCAGCCGTTTTTCGAGCGTCCCCCGCGTTCCGATTGTCCCGCTGTCATGTCCTCCATGTCCGGCATCGATGACAACCGTTTTATTTTTGATTGTGCCTCCCGAGCTTGACCGCTTTGCCAAAGGCGGTGCTGCGCTTTTCGAATCTCCGGCTGAGCCTGCCTGGTCAACAGTCTGAACGACCCAGCTTGCGACATAAGCGGAATCGCCGTTTGACAGTTTGATTTCATACCAGTCTCCTTTTGTAGAGACGATCGGGTAAGACTCGCCTTTTCCCGTGCGTTTGACGATCGCTGAGGATGTCGAAGGCCCGCTTCTAACATTTGTGCCTTCATACACGATGGTGGCCTGCCGTTTTGCTTCGGAGCTGCTGCTTGTTTCCGAGGTTCCGCTGTTCTGTTTGTTTCCTTCGAGAATATAGTGGCTTGCGGCCCAGCCTTTTTGTCCATTAAATTCGATTTCATACCAGCCGTGCTGTTCGTTTAAAATCGTCACACTTGCATTCCGTTGGAGCGTGGCAATAATCCGGCCTTGATGGGAAGCTGTGCTCCTGACATTTAAGGTGGATACGCCGACCGTTCCCGATTTTGATGATGAAGCATGTGATGAAGACGATTGAGACTGTTTCGCGCCTGAACCTTGATTGACATAATCTGAATAGACCCAGCCTGTGATGTTCTGATAGGAAATCTTTATCCATTTTCCGTCGGTCTTTAGCAGGTCAGCCTGTTCTCCTTCAGGGAATACGCCTTGGACTTCATATGAAGTGCCGGGGCCTTTTCTGATTCTCAAGTTTGCTTCGGAAGATGTGACTTTTCCCGATGCGGAATCAGATCCGCTGGAGACTTGGCTCTTTTTCTTGATCAGCCAGGATACGACCCAGCCTTTTTGCCCGCCGTTCAGCTGGATTTGCACCCAATCCCCGCGTTCTTCAAGAATCGGATAGCTTTCATTCCTGCTGACGACGCTGACGATTTCGTGGCTCAGTCCAGGCCCGCTTCTGACATTGATTTCATCGGTGGCAATCACGGCTTCCCCGATGGCTGCAGAAGCTGTGTTTGACGATGTATAAAAGGCTGCTTGTGCTGCCAGCATCATCGATAGGATCAATACCGCTCTTTTTTTCATATTGATTCCCATCTCCTCCTTTCGGTAAAAAACTTGGAACACTACTTCTTCTTCTATATCGTATATTCCTTGCCGTTTTTTTAATAAAATGAAAATGATTTGTTTATACTATAGAAAAAAGATATCAAAAGGATGTTGCTGCATGAGGTATAATCAAAGAATGGGCAGGGCGATCCATGAGCAAGATGCGAATCTGCATCTAAAGGAGCATGCGGACCCGGAGCGCGCCGGCTTCATGGAAGAAACGGCCACTGAGCTGGGGCTGACGTCCAAAGAATCAATTCAGAATAAAAAGAACCGCAAATAGGGTTGACATGCAAACGTAACACTCGTATTATAATATAAATTAGTGTACATATGAGCTGAACTGAAGATGGAGAATAGTAGGCAAGAGTACGTGAAAAGAGAGGAACCGCCCTGGGCTGAAAGCGGTCTGCACGGTATCTTGACCGAATGAACACTCCGAAGGTTTCCCGCTGAAAGCCCGGCATAACATGCGAGCAATTAGGCGGCGGACGTGAACCTGCGTTAAAGGCATGAGCGGGAACGGATTTATCGTTCCAACTAGGGTGGCACCACGGGTATAACTCTCGTCCCTACTATTGGTTTTATAGTAGGTTCGGGGGTTTTTTTATTTCCATAAATGAGAAAAGCATTTAAGTCATGAGGAGGATTTTAAAAATGGGATTTAATATTCCAAGGGGAACACAAGATATTCTCCCCGGAGAATCGGAACGCTGGCAATATGTCGAAAAGATTGCGAGAGAAACGTGTCATGCGTATCAATATAAAGAAATCCGGACGCCTATTTTTGAACATACAGAACTATTTTCCCGCGGGGTGGGAGAATCGACCGATATTGTGCAAAAAGAAATGTATACATTCGCAGACAAAAAAGGAAGAAGCCTGACGCTTCGTCCTGAAGGCACTGCATCTGCAGTACGCTCTTTTGTGGAAAACAAACTTTTTGCAAATCCGGTTCAGCCGACGAAGCTTTACTACATTGGACCGATGTTCCGCTATGAAAGGCCGCAGACGGGCCGCTACCGCCAATTTTATCAATTCGGCATCGAAGCGATCGGTTCGAACGATCCGGCGATTGACGCGGAGGTCATTGCTTTGGCGATGAGTGTATACCGGAAAGCGGGTCTCAGCAACCTGAAGCTTGTCATTAACAGCCTCGGCGACAAAGAGAGCCGAACCGCTCACAGAGAAGCGCTGATCCGCCACTTTGAGCCGCGGATCGACGAGTTTTGTTCAGACTGTCAAAAACGGCTCCGGCAAAACCCGCTGCGGATTCTGGACTGCAAAAAAGACAGGGATCATGAACTGCTGAAAACGGCTCCGTCGATTCTTGACTACTTAAATGAAGAATCTAAAGCATATTTTGCAAAGGTACAGCAATATCTGACGGACATCGGCATTGCATTTGAGGTCGATCCGAATCTGGTGAGAGGGCTTGACTATTACAATCACACGGCCTTTGAAATCATGAGCAATGCCGAAGGCTTCGGAGCGATTACGACGCTTGCCGGCGGGGGGCGCTATGACGGCCTTACCGAGGAGTTCGGCGGTCCGAAAGCGCCGGGCATCGGCTTTGCGATGAGCATCGAACGCCTTCTCGCCGCACTGGATGCTGAAAATGTAAAAGTCGGAGCGGATGAAGGCATTGACTGCTATATCGTGACACTTGGCGACAAAGCCAAAGACTATTCCGTATCCCTTCTCTATAAACTGAGAGAAGCGGGGATATCCGCGGAAATCGACTATGAACAGAAAAAAATGAAAGGCCAGTTTAAATCCGCCGACCGTCTCAATGCGAAATATATCGCTGTTTTGGGCGAGGATGAACTGAACCAAAATCAAATTAATGTCAAAGATGGGAAAACAGGAGATCAACAGGCCATCGGCCTTGATGATTTCATCCGTTTTTTGAAAACAAACACTGAAAGTTAAAGGAGAGGACCGCTTTGTTTGGACGAACGTATTATTGTGGCGAAATAACGGAGAAGGCGATCGGAGAAACCGTCGTTTTAAAAGGATGGGTTCAAAAAAGACGCGATCTCGGAGGCTTGATTTTTATTGATTTGAGAGATCGTACCGGCATTGTGCAGGTCGTATTTAATCCAGACGTTTCCAAAGACGCCCTGGAAACAGCTGAAAGCATCCGCAGCGAATATGTGCTTGACATTACAGGCAAAGTCGTTGCCCGTGAAGAAGCAACAGTCAATCCAAACTTGAAGACCGGAAGGATCGAAATTCAGGCGGAATCGGTAGATGTGCTGAGTGCGGCCAAAACGCCTCCTTTTGCGATCAGCGACCAGGCTGCAGAAGTATCTGAAGACATCAGATTAAAGCACCGCTATCTCGACTTGCGCCGTCCGGAGATGTTCAACTCCCTGAAAATGCGCCATAACGTCACAAAAGCTGTCCGCCGCTTTTTGGATGACAACGGCTTTCTTGATATTGAAACGCCTGTTTTAACAAAAAGCACGCCTGAAGGCGCGCGCGACTATCTTGTACCGAGCCGGGTGCATGAAGGGGAATTTTATGCGCTTCCGCAATCTCCGCAAATCTTTAAGCAGCTCTTGATGGTGTCAGGGTTTGACCGCTATTATCAAATCGCCCGCTGCTTCAGGGATGAGGACCTGCGCGCCGACCGTCAGCCTGAGTTTACGCAAATCGATATCGAAATGTCATTTATGAGCCAGGAAGACATCATGAAGCTCTCAGAAGAAATGATGGCGCATGTGATGCGTGAAACGCACGGCATTGAAATCTCGCTTCCGCTTCCTAGAATGTCGTATGAGGATGCAATGAACCGATACGGCTCAGACAAACCGGATACGCGCTTCGGCATGCTGTTGACGGATGTGTCAGAAGCAGTGAAGGATTCGGACTTTAAAGTGTTCGCTTCGGCTGTGGCGAACGGCGGAGCGGTCAAGGCGATCAATGTAAAAGGAGCCGCTGCAAACTACTCTCGCAAAGATATCGATGCGCTTGGAGAGTTCGCTGCAAACTATGGAGCAAAAGGGCTGGCTTGGCTGAAAACAGAAGCGGATGGACTTAAAGGACCGATTGCGAAGTTTTTTGCCGGCGAAAAACAGGAGGCACTTGTTCAGGCGCTTGACGCCGCAGACGGGGATCTGCTTCTCTTTGTGGCCGACAAGCTCGAAGTCGCCAATGACGCGCTGGGAGCGCTTCGTTTAAAGCTTGGTAAAGAGCTGAACCTGATCGATGAAAGCTTGTTTAACTTCTTATGGGTTGTCGACTGGCCGCTTCTTGAGTACGATGCTGAGGAAGGCCGCTACTATGCCGCACACCACCCGTTCACAATGCCTGTCAGAGAGGATCTCAAGCTGATCGAGACGAATCCGCAGGACATGAAAGCGCAGGCTTACGACCTTGTCCTAAACGGCTATGAACTTGGCGGCGGCTCGATCCGTATTTTTGAAAAAGACGTTCAGGAGAAAATGTTTGGCCTTCTCGGCTTTTCAGAAGAAGAAGCGAAGGAGCAATTCGGGTTCCTGCTCGAGGCTTTTGATTACGGGGCTCCTCCGCATGGCGGAATTGCGCTCGGTCTTGACAGGCTGGTGATGCTGCTCAGCGGCCGTACGAATTTGAGGGATACGATCGCATTTCCGAAAACGGCCAGCGCAAGCTGCCTGATGACCGAAGCGCCAAGCGAGGTCGACAATGCTCAGCTTGATGAGCTGCACCTTGAAATCAAACGCAAAATTCGACAGTAAATTGTAAAATATACGGCTGTACATCCCATTGAAAATCAAAGGGACGTATGATATCATTTTTAACAAATAAAGTCCTGATGTGTTTGTTGTACACCTAGTTTTGACCGAACATTTTTTTACTTGGGAGTTCGATGTTTCCGAATGGAGCAAATGCCTCTTATCACTCGTGTGCTCAGGAGGACTTGCAAAGTTTGGAACAGAACACCCACCTGCCGAGAGCGGGATCAAAACGAAGGAATACGACAACGGCACAATCGGGACTTTTTTGTGCTTGAAAAGGCCGTTTTTCGGCCATACATAGGATAATCTATGAGGCGAAGCGAAAAAATATGACGGCAAAATGAAATAGACCGCTTGTTTAATCACCCGATTATGATAAGATACTATCGGTAACTGTTTATAAAGATGGAGTGAGATTCTTGTTACATCAGTTTTCACGCAACGAATTAGCGATTGGAAAAGAAGGTTTAAATATTTTAAAAAACAGCACGGTCGCCGTTTTGGGCGTCGGCGGGGTCGGTTCTTTCGCCGCGGAAGCGCTCGCCCGTTCAGGTGTCGGCAGAATCGTGATGGTCGATAAAGACGATGTTGACATCACGAATGTCAACCGTCAGCTGCCTGCTTTACTTTCAACGGTCGGACAGCCGAAAGTTGACTTAATGAAAGCGAGAATCGCCGATATTAATCCGGAATGCGACGTCATCGCTTTAAAAATGTTCTATACCGAAGAGACGTATGAACAGTTTTTTGCATATGAACCGGATTATGTAATCGACGCTTCAGACACGATTCATTATAAAATCCACTTAATGAAAGAGTGCCTGAAGCGCGGCATCAACATCATCTCAAGCATGGGAGCGGCCAATAAAACAGATCCGACAAGGTTTCAAGTGGCCGATATTTCAAAAACCCACACCGATCCGATTGCAAAAGTCATCCGGACGAGGCTTCGCAAGGAAGGCATTACGAAAGGCATTAAAGTCGTCTTTTCTGACGAAAGTCCGATCGTGATCCGTGAAGACGTACGCCAAGTCGTCGGAAATGATGAAGCGAAAATCCGCAAAGCGCAGATGCCGCCGTCTTCAAATGCTTTTGTTCCGTCAGTCGCAGGCTTGATTATGGGCGGCCATGTGATCATGGAGCTTTTGAAAGATATTCCGATCAAAAGGGTGAAAGATAAGTAATACAAAAACGACAGCAGAGGTGCTGTCGTTTTTGGTTTCAAGACAAACGGCCTCCTTAATGAAAAGAAACAGGCCGTTTATTATTTTTGTTTCATCAGCTTGTCGTATACTTGTTTCAGTGCGAGTTCAAATTTTCCCGTCTGCTTCGGCTGATAGTAAACTTTGTTTTTCAGCGGATCAGGCAGGTACTGCTGTTTGACCCAGCCGTTCTCGTAATCGTGCGGATATTTGTATTCCACACCTCTGCCAAGCTCAGCGGCTCCTTTGTAATGGGCGTCCTTTAAATGGTTCGGCACATCGCCGATCTTTCCGGAGCGGACGTCTGACAGCGCTTCGTCAACTGCAAGGATCGCCGAGTTCGATTTAGGAGACAGGCAGAGCTCAATCACGGCGTTGGCCAGCGGAATCCTCGCTTCCGGAAATCCGATTCGTTCCGCCGTTTGAATGGCTTGAAGCGTTCTTCCACCAGCCTGCGGACTCGCCAGCCCGACATCCTCATAGGCGATAACAAGCAGCCTCCGTGCAAGGCTTTCCAAATCCCCCGCTTCAATAAGCCTTGCCATGTAGTGCAGTGCAGCATTGACATCAGAGCCTCTGATTGATTTTTGGAAGGCGGAAATGACATCATAATGCGCGTCTCCATCTTTGTCATGGACAAAGCTTTTTTTCTGCAGGCATTCTTCTGCGATTTCCAATGTAATGCGTATCGCTCCCTCACTGTTTTCCTTTGTGGACAATACGGCAAGTTCGAGCGCATTCAAAGCTGAGCGGACATCTCCGCCGCAGCCGCGGGCCAAATGGTCAAGCGCCTCATCATCGACGGCAACGTCATACGAACCGAGGCCTCTGTGTTTATCTTCAAGCGCCCGTTTAATGGCCGTTTTGATTTGTTCAGGGTCTAACGGATGCAGCTCGAAAATCTGCGTTCTGCTTCTGATCGCCGGATTGATCGCATGGTACGGGTTGGCTGTCGTCGCCCCGATCATGATAATCATGCCGTTTTCCAAATACGGAAGGAGAAAGTCCTGCTTGCCTTTGTCAAGCCGGTGCACCTCATCAAGGATTAAGATAACCTGCCCCGACATTTTTGCTTCGGCGGCAATGGCTTCCATATCCTTTTTATTATTGATGACTGCGTTCAGCTTTCGGAAAGCGATGCTCGTGCTGCCGGCAATCGCCGTGGCGATCGACGTTTTGCCGATGCCCGGGGGGCCGTACAGAATCATCGATGAAAGGTGTTTGGCCTGCACCATCCGATGAATGATCTTTCCTTCCCCGACCAGGTGATCCTGGCCGAGAACCTCTTCGATTTTTGTAGGGCGCATTCGAAATGCGAGTGGTTTCATGATTGATCTCTCCCGAATGTATTCTTTTTATAGAGTAACGGAAAAAAGACGATTAGAAAAGAAATGAATATGGCAAGCTGAATATAAGGCCGAAAATGAAAGTTTATATAAAGTGTGCTATAATAACCTGTAATCTATCAGACGGACAAGGCCGGAACCTTGTCCCAACCGAGTTTTTAATATATAACAGACGCTTGAATCCGACAGCCGGCTTCCTGCCGGTGTTTCAATCTTGGAGATCGGCTTATGCCTTATGAGGATGCACCGCGTTGCTTTCTGCGCCTGAACGGGACTCGGCTTAAGGGCTTTTGTTTGCTGTGAGGAACGCCGAGCACCTTTGTTCTGGTGTGAAAAGGACTCGGCTAAGGGCTTTCACATCCTGTGAAAAAAGCCGAGTACCTTCGTCCTGGTGTGAAAGGAGACTCGGCTAAGGTCTTTCGCGTCCTGCGAAAAACGCCGGTCACCTTCGTCCTGGTGTGAAAGGAGACTCGGCTAAGGTCTTTCGCGTCCTGCGAAAAACGCCGAGTACCTTCGTCCTGAAGGCATGATTTATTATAGGTTAGAGGTGTTTATTTTGAAAATATCAACTAAAGGCAGATACGGGCTGACGATTATGATTGAGCTTGCGAAAAAGCATGGGGAAGGCCCGACTTCTTTGAAAAGTATTGCTCAGACAAACGATTTATCGGAACATTATTTGGAACAGCTTGTTTCACCTTTGCGGAACGCCGGGCTTGTGAAAAGCATTCGCGGGGCCTACGGCGGCTACATTCTTGGTGACGAGCCTGCGGCGATTACGGCGGGCGATATCATTCGCGTCCTGGAAGGGCCGATCAGCCCGGTGGAAGTGCTTGAAAATGAGGAGCCGGCAAAGCGCGAACTGTGGATCAAGATTCGCGATGCTGTCAAGGAAGTGCTGGACTCCACGACGCTTGAAGACTTGGCCAGCTATACAGAGGGCGAGCAGGAAGCGTATATGTTTTACATTTAAGATCGAGGTGTAATGGTAGGATGGAACGGATTTACTTAGACCATGCAGCGACTTCTCCGACTGACCCCCGGGTAGTGGAAAAAATGCTGCCTTACTTAACGGAAAACTTCGGAAACCCTTCAAGCATTCATTCCTTTGGAAGGGAGAGCCGGAAATGGCTTGACAGCACGAGGGAGCTGATCGCTCAGGAAATCGGAGCGCATCCCAATGAAATCGTTTTTACGAGCGGGGGAACCGAAGCCGACAATATGGCGATTCTCGGAAGCGCGCTGGCGAGAGAGAAGCAGGGCCGCCACATCATCACGACAAAGATCGAGCACCATGCCGTTCTGCATACGTGCAACAGGCTTGAAGAAATGGGATTTGACGTCACATATCTAGACGTCGACGAAAGCGGAAGAATCTCCGCCGAGCAGGTGAAAGACGCACTGCGAGACGATACCATCCTGGTGACGGTTATGTATGGGAACAATGAAGTGGGAACGATTCAGCCGATAGATGAGATCGGCGATCTGCTAAAGGACCATCCCGCGCTGTTTCATACAGATGCGGTTCAAGCCTTCGGTTTTTTGCCGATTGATGTGCAAAAAAGCCGTATCGATATGATGTCTGTCTCCGGACATAAACTTAACGGGCCGAAGGGAACAGGCTTTTTATACGTCAACGAAAACGTGAAGCTCAGCCAGCTTCTTTTCGGAGGAGAGCAGGAACGCAAACGCCGGGCGGGAACGGAAAATGTCCCGGGAATCGCGGGGCTCGGTGAAGCTGTTTTGCTCTCGGGTCGGGAAAGAGAAGAAAAATCGGATCTTTACCGCCGGTTTAAAGACATCATCACCCGTACGCTGGAAGCAGAAGGCGTCTCATTCGATGTGAACGGCAGCAGGCGGCACAGTCTGCCGCATATTTTGAATCTGTATTTCCCGGGAGTATCTGTTGAATCGCTGCTCGTCAATCTCGATATGGCGGGAATCGCAGTATCGAGCGGATCGGCGTGCACGGCCGGGTCTGTGCTTCCGTCTCATGTTCTCTCCGCCATGTTTGGCGAAGAAGACGATCGGCTCACGTCATCCGTCCGGATCAGCTTCGGCTTTGGCAATACAGAGGAACAGGTTGAGCGCGCCGCGAAAGAACTTGCTAAAGTTGTTAAGCGTCTGTCATAAATTTCGGGAAGCCATGCTCCGAGCTAAAGATTCGCATCCTGCCCGAAAATGATGATATGATCTGAAAGGACAAGTTTTTGAATTGATTTATTGGAGTTGATGAAAATGGCGAAGCGGCCTGAAGATACACGGGTGGTCGTCGGAATGTCCGGAGGCGTTGATTCCTCTGTGGCGGCTTTGCTTTTGAAAGAGCAGGGCTATGATGTCATCGGAATTTTTATGAAAAACTGGGATGACACAGATGAGAACGGTTTTTGCACAGCGACGGAAGATTACGAAGATGTCATAAAGGTATGTAATCAAATCGGCATACCGTATTATGCGGTGAATTTTGAAAAGCAGTATTGGGAAAAGGTTTTTCAATATTTCCTTGATGAATATAAAGCGGGCAGAACGCCGAATCCAGATGTCATGTGCAATAAAGAAATTAAATTCAAAGCCTTTTTGGAGCATGCTTTGTCGCTTGGAGCCGATTATTTGGCCACCGGCCACTATGCGCGGGTCGACCGTACGGACGGGCGTGTTAAAATGCTCAGAGGGCTTGATGAAAATAAAGATCAAACCTATTTTCTAAACCAGCTGACAGAAGAGCAACTGAGCAAAGTGCTGTTTCCGATCGGGCAGCTTCAAAAAAGCCGCGTCAGGGAAATTGCAAAAGAAGCGGGGCTTGCGACAGCTGCCAAAAAAGACAGCACAGGCATCTGCTTTATCGGGGAACGGAATTTCAAAACGTTTCTCAGCCAGTACCTTCCAGCACAGCCGGGAGATATGCGGACGATGGAAGGCGAATTTAAAGGCCGCCACGACGGTTTAATGTACTATACGATTGGACAAAGGCACGGCCTCGGCATCGGCGGAAGCGGAGAGCCGTGGTTCGTCGTCGGAAAAGACCTTGAAAAAAACATCTTGTATGTAGATCAAGGTTTCGACAATCCGCTGCTTTTCTCCGATAAGATTACGGCGACAAACGTAAGCTTTGTGCATAAGGGCGTCTTCGGCGGCGAAGAGGAGCTCGCCTGCACGGCCAAATTCCGCTACCGCCAAGCCGATCATGAAGTCACTGTCAGAATGACCGGGACGGATGAAGCGGAGGTCGTCTTTAAAGAGCCGGTCCGCGCCGTGACGCCGGGACAAGCGGTTGTCTTTTACAAAGGCGAAGAATGCCTCGGCGGCGGAACGATTGATGATGTGTTTAAAGACGGACAACAACTTTGGTATGTATAAAACCGGGGCTCTGGATACACCCCGGAGCTTCTCGAACGGCTGCCGGCAATGTCGGCGGCCTTTTTAAAATAGTTCGTGAAAGGGAGAGGGCTTTTGGATTACAATCAAATTGGAATAGATGCAATGCAAAAAGGCGACTTTGAAAAAGCCGCTGAAGCCTTTACAAAGGCAATTGATGAAAACAGCGGAGATCCGGTGCCTTATATCAACTTTGCCAACCTGCTTTCTGCAGTCGGCGAATTGGACAGGGCGCTTAAGTTTTACGACAGGGCGGCTGCTTTGGATGAGAAAGCAGGAGCGGCTTATTATGGAGCAGGGAATGTCTATGTCATGAAAGAGCGGTATCAAGAAGCGAAGGACATGTTCGAAAAAGCGCATCGGACGGGCATGGAAAACAGCGACTTATATTATATGCTCGGAACCACGCTCGTGAAGCTTGAGCAGCCGAAGCTCGCAATGCCGTATTTGCAAAGAGCCGCCGAGCTGAACGATGCGGATGTCGAAGCCCGTTTTCATTACGCGATGTGCCTTGCCAATGAAGGGATGCTGGACGAAGCGATCACGGAATTTTCAAATGTAACGGAGCGCGACCCGTCCCATGCCGATGCATTTTATAATTTAGGCGTTGCCTATGCGTTTAAGGAAGATCGGAAAACAGCGCTCGACATGCTGAACAAGGCGCTGGACATTCAGCCGGATCATATGCTCAGCATTCGCGCCAAGCAGCTTTTAGAAGAAGCTTGATTGATCAAGGGCCGTCATGACCGATTTTGAATGGAGGGGGGATAACAGTGATGCAGCGCCATAACCCGGACCAGATCGAAATGGAAGAAGCTTCATTTGTAAAAGGAACGGTAACGGCTGTCATATATCATAATGAAACAAACCTGTATACCGTACTGAAAGTAAAAGTGGAAGAAACATCAGAGTCTTTTGAAGACAAAACCGTTTCTGTCACCGGTTACTTTCCTTTGATCCATGAAGACGATATCTACACATTTTACGGAAAAACCGCCTCCCATCCGAAATTTGGCCTGCAATTTCAAGCGGATCATTTCAAAAAGGAAGTGCCGACAACGAAAGAAGGCGTGATCCAATACTTGGCCAGCGATTTATTTGAAGGAATCGGCAAGAAAACGGCCGAGGAAATTGTCAATAAGCTGGGGGAAGGGGCAATCAACAAAATTTTAAGCGACGGCGCCGTCCTGTATGATGTCCCGAAGCTCTCCAAAAAAAAGGCGGATAAGCTTGCCGCTGCCCTTCAGCAGCATCAGGGGCTCGAGCAGATTATGATCTCCTTGAGCGAATTCGGCTTCGGCCCCCAGCTGTCCATGAAAATTTATCAGGCGTACGAAGCGGAAACGCTCGATAAAATCCGCGAAAATCCGTACCAGCTTGTCAAAGATGTTGAAGGAATCGGCTTTATCAAAGCAGACGAACTGGGCGGCAGAATGGGGATCTCAGGCAAACATGAAGAGCGGATCAAAGCGGCGATTTTATACACGGTTGAAGCGACATGCCTTCAAGAAGGGCATACGTACATAGAAACGAGACAGCTCATCATCGAGACGCAAAAGCTGTTAAACCAGTCAGCAGGCGATGAAAAAGTAACCGAGATGGATGTGGCGGACGCGATCATTTCCTTAGGGGAGCAAAAAGAGCTGTTCATTGAAGATGAAAGGTGTTATTATCCGTCCCTTTACTACGCTGAACAAAGCTTTGCCAAAAGGGTGCAGAAAATCGCCGGACAGACCGAATACGATGACCAGTTTCCCGAATCGGAATTCCTGCTCGCTTTAGGGGAGCTTGAAGAACGGATGAAAGTGCAGTACGCGCCAAGCCAAAAAGAAGCCATACAAAAAGCGCTGATGTCGCCGATGCTGCTTTTGACGGGCGGACCGGGAACCGGGAAAACGACCGTCATCAGGGGAATCGTCGAGTTGTACAGCGAGCTGCACGGCTTAAGCTTAAATCCGGCTGATTACAAAAAAGATGAAACGTTTCCGTTTGTGCTGGCAGCACCGACCGGCCGGGCCGCTAAGCGGATGAGCGAGTCGACCGGTCTGCCGGCCGTTACGATTCACAGGCTTCTCGGCTGGAACGGAGCCGAAGGATTTACGCACGATGAAGACAATCCGATTGAAGGACGGCTGCTCATTATTGATGAAACGAGCATGCTTGATATATGGCTTGCCAACCAATTATTCAAGGCGATCCCCGATCGGATACAGGTGATCATGGTCGGAGATGAAGACCAGCTTCCGTCCGTCGGTCCCGGACAGGTGCTAAGGGATCTGTTGGCATCGAATGTGATTCCTTCTGTCAGATTAACCGACATTTACAGACAGGCTGAAGGCTCTTCAATCGTTGAACTGGCGCACGAAATGAAACAGGGAAAGCTTCCGGAAAACTTGGCCGCCCCGACAAAAGACCGTTCTTTTATTCGCTGCCGCCAGCAGCAGATCAAAGAAGTCGTCGAAAAAGTCGTCAAAAACGCGCTGCAAAAAGGATATTCGGCCAGGGATATTCAGGTTTTGGCTCCGATGTACAGAGGAGCGGCCGGCATCAATGAGTTGAACGCCCTTTTGCAGGGCATACTGAATCCGCCGAAGCCGAAAGGCAGGGAAATGAAGTACGGAGATGTCGTGTACCGTACCGGAGATAAAGTGCTCCAGCTCGTCAACCAGCCGGAGCATAACGTGTTTAACGGTGACATGGGCGAGATCGTCTCGATTTTTTATGCGAAAGAAAATACGGAAAAAGAAGATATGGCCGTTGTCTCTTTCGACGGGAATGAAATCACGTTTGCAAAAAAAGATTTCAACCAGTTTACGCACGCCTATTGCTGTTCGATCCACAAATCGCAAGGCAGCGAATTTCCGATCGTCATCCTTCCGGTCGTCAAAAGCTATTACCGGATGCTGAGAAGGAACTTGCTTTACACGGCTATTACAAGAAGCAAAAAATTCCTGATTCTGTGCGGCGAAGAGGAAGCCCTTGAATGGGGCGTGAAAAATAAGGAATCATCAGAAAGGCAGACATCGCTTAAAAGACGGCTTCAGCAGGCGGCACATGAAGAGGATGAAGAGCTCATGGCGCTTCAAAAAGAGCTGCCATTCAGCGTCTATGACGCCAATATCGGGATGGAAGGCATTACACCTTTTGATTTTATGGAAAAGGAAGCAGAATAAGTGTTTTTCATGGAATCCATTTCATCGTATGAGTCGCGGCGCAACAGCAGATCATAAGAGTGTTCGTAAAAAGGTGGTTGATCACACTTTGAGAACATGCAATGAGCTGGAAGGACTCAATGTTTACGACAGACAGTCTTCTCTCCCGCTTGGGGTGGTAACGGATATCTGTTTTTCTCACGAAGGGACATGTCTCGGATTGATTATGGAAGAGAAGCGGCGCTTTTACAATCCCCGTTCGCTTCTTCCGCTTCCCGCGGTCACCGAAATCGGACGTGACGGCGTATACGTTGATTTCACCGAGTTCAAGCCGATGCAAGTTCCGAAGCAGAGTCTTTCTTATGACCAGATGAAGCAAAAAATGGTCAAAAACGGAGCAGGAGATACGCTGGGCATGCTGGAAGATGTATACTTTTCTTCCGACACGGGCATAATCGTAGCATATGAACTATCAGACGGTTTTTTTGCCGATTTGTCAGGCGACAAAAAGCAGATTCACTCATCTGGGGAACCGCTTGAAGTAGGCAGAAGCACAATCGTCTTGAACGAATAAGAGGTGTGTGTTCAAATGCTCGTTTGCCCGAATTGCAAAAGCAAAAACATCGGCAAAATCGGTGTAAATCAATATTACTGCTGGGGATGCTTTATTGAGCTGACCCTATCAAAAGGAAAAATTTCGACCCATCAAGTCGAAGAGGACGGAACATTGAGCAGCCTGGACGATCTGTTTACAGATGACGAACGAACGATCAACCTTTGAATGGAGGTTAGAAAGTTGAATCGTACAATGACTTCTCTCATTTCTTTAGGAGCCGGGGCTTTAATGTACTACATGGCGTCTCAGAACGATATGATGAACAAGCGAAACATGAGAAAGCTGAGAAGACGCGTCATGAAAATGTTTTAAGCAGAAAGGGATACCCTTAAAAGGGGTGTCCCTTTTTTTCTTAGGGAATAATTACAAGCAGAAATCAAAAGCTAACAAGGGGTGAAAAACATGCTGAAAAAACCGCTGCAGCTTTTAATGTGGGTCTCGATCTTTATGCTTTTGCTATTAACCGTCTATATCTTTTTGCAGCTGAGAATGATTTGGGAGCCTGTCTGCGTGCTGCTCAAGTCGATTCTGATCCCGCTGGCGATCGCGGTTTTTATCACCTATCTGCTTTTGCCTGTCGTGGAAAAGATACACCGGGCAGGCGTGCCGAGAACATTGAGTATTTTGCTGATTTATTTTCTGTTTTTTGCAGGTCTCGGCTACGCTTTTTACAAAGGGGTGCCGATCCTCATTAAACAGCTGACAGAGCTTTCAGAGGGAATTCCGGTTCTTGCCGCATCATACGAAAACATGCTGGATCAGCTGCATCATCATACAGACGGCTGGCCTGACGGCATGCACGACAGAGTCGACAGGTTCGTCAATCAGACGGAAGAATTCGTTGCAAGCTGGGTAGAACGGACGATACGAAGCATCCGATTCGTTTTTGATTATATGCTCTTGGCGGCGATCATTCCGTTTTTAGTATTCTACATGGTGAAAGATATTGATACGATGAAAAAGGCGGTATGGTATTTGACGCCTTCTTCATGGAGAGCAAGAGGCAGCGAATTCATCCGGGATGTCGATGATTCTCTCGGGGACTACATCAGAGGCCAGCTTTTTGTCTGCCTTGTCATCGGCTTGGGAGCGAGCCTGTCATTTTGGTTTTTTGACCTGCCCTATCCGCTGATCCTCGGCCTTGTCATCGGCGCGACAAATGTCATTCCGTATTTCGGCCCTGTCATCGGCGCGATTCCGGCTGTCATGGTAGCAGCCGCTTTATCGACGAGGCTCGTTTTCGTGGTGATCATTACGATTTTGATTCTTCAGTTTATTGAAGGCAATATCCTCGGGCCCCTTGTCGTCGGCAAAAGCCTGCATATGCATCCGGTTGTCATTATGCTTGGATTGCTGGCGGGCGGGGAGCTTGCCGGCATCATCGGCATGATTCTGGCTGTGCCTGTCATGGCTGTTATCAAAGTGATGCTCGTCCATTTTTTAGCGGCAAGAAAAGCGTAAGCGGCAGAAGTTTGACATAACGGCTTCCGTTGTCTATAATTTCGAAATAGACATACATACGTATCTCGATTGACGGATCCGAGTATACTGAAGCCCTGTTTTATAGAGAGAAGCTCCATAGCGGTGAAAGAGCTTTAACAGAAGATCAGTAGAAGCTAATCCTGAGTGCAGGCGAAAACCTGCCGTCTTCATCCGGCGTTATTCGGATATCAAGGTGATGGGCGTTTCGTTTTGTTACGCACATAATCAGGGTGGTACCGCGAGAGGAGCTCTCGTCCCTGTGTAAACGTTGTTTGCATGGGGCGGGGGCTTTTTAATTTGCATGTGCATCATTAAAGGAGGAAAAAATAATGAAGACATTAACATCCGCACAAGTGCGCCAAATGTTTTTAGACTTTTTTAAAGAAAAAGGGCATGCCGTTGAACCGAGCGCCTCTCTTATTCCGCATGAAGATCCCTCCCTGCTTTGGATCAACAGCGGAGTCGCGACGCTGAAAAAATATTTTGACGGACGGGTTGTGCCGGAGAATCCGCGCATCTGCAACGCTCAAAAATCAATCAGGACGAACGATATTGAGAATGTCGGGAAAACAGCCCGCCACCATACGTTCTTTGAGATGCTCGGCAACTTTTCGATCGGCGATTATTTCAAAGAAGAAGCGATCGAGTGGGCATGGGAATTTTTAACCGATCAAAAATGGATCGGCTTCGATCCCGAACGCCTGTCAGTCACGGTGCATCCGGAAGATGACGAAGCGTATGAATTATGGTCAAAAAAAATCGGCATACCTGAGGAACGGATCATCAGACTGGAAGGAAACTTCTGGGATATCGGCGAAGGCCCGAGCGGACCAAATACCGAAATCTTCTATGACCGCGGTGAAGATTATGGAAATGATCCGTCTGATCCGGAGCTTTACCCGGGCGGGGAGAACGAGCGTTACCTAGAAGTATGGAACCTTGTGTTCTCCGAGTTCAACCACAATCCTGACGGAACATACACACCGCTTCCGAAGAAAAACATTGATACCGGGATGGGTCTTGAACGGATGGTATCTGTTATTCAAGACGCCAAGACGAACTATGATACGGATTTGTTTATGCCGATCATCAAGGCGACAGAAGCCATTTCAGGAGAAAAGTACGGCACATCTGCTGAAAAAGATACGGCGTTTAAGGTTGTGGCCGATCATATCCGGACGGCTGCGTTTGCGGTCGGCGACGGAGCGCTTCCGTCAAACGAGGGGCGCGGCTATGTCATCAGAAGGCTGCTTCGCCGCGCTGTCCGCTATGCGAAGTCCATCAATATCAACCGTCCGTTTATGTATGAGCTCGTACCGGTAGTTGCCGACATCATGGCCGCTTTCTACGGCGAAGTCAAAGAAAAAGCGGACTTTATCGCGAAAGTCATCAAAACAGAGGAAGAACGCTTCCATGAAACATTGCACGAAGGCTTGGCGATTCTCTCAGAAGTTATTCAAAAGGAAAAAGCAAAAGGAAACCGCATCATTTCCGGGGAAGATGTCTTTAAACTGTATGATACGTATGGATTCCCTGTTGAACTGACCGAAGAATACGCCGAAGATGAAGGCATGGAAGTCGATCATGAAGGATTTGAGCGCGAGATGGACAAGCAGCGCGAACGGGCCCGGCAGGCGCGCCAGGACGTCGGCAGCATGCAGGTTCAAGGCGGCGCTCTCCGCGATATCATGACAGAAAGCGAGTTCATCGGCTATTCCGATATCAAAACGGAAACGAAAATCGCCGAGCTTCTTCAAGACGGAGAACTTGTCGATCTCGTTCAGGAAGGCCAAAAGGTTCAGTTCATTCTGGAAAAAACGCCGTTCTATGCTGAAAGCGGCGGACAAATCGGTGATAAAGGCTGGGTTAAAAGCGGTGATGCGGCTATTCGCGTCACAGACGTTAAAAAAGCGCCAAACGGCCAGCACCTGCATGAAGGGATCGTGGAAAGCGGCGCAATTAAAAAAGGCATGAGCGTGACCGCAGAAGTCACGGAGCGGCTCAGAAAAGACATCGTCAAAAACCATACCGCGACACACCTGCTTCACCAGGCGCTGAAAGATGTGCTCGGTACGCATGTCAACCAGGCCGGCTCGCTAGTCACTGACAGCCGTCTGCGCTTTGACTTCTCTCACTTTGGACAGGTGACAAAGGAAGAACTCGAACAAATCGAAACAAAAGTGAACGAGAAAATTTGGGCATCGATTCCGGTTCAAATCGACTTAAAACCGATTGCTGAAGCGAAAGCGATGGGAGCCATGGCACTGTTCGGCGAAAAATACGGGGACATCGTCCGCGTTGTTCAAGTCGGCGACTACAGCATCGAGCTGTGCGGAGGCTGCCATGTGAGAAATACGGCTGAAATCGGCCTCTTTAAGATCGTATCCGAATCAGGAATCGGGGCTGGCACCCGCAGGATCGAAGCTGTAACAGGGCAGGGCGCTTACGAAGAGATGAACGCCAAACTGGAGCTTCTCGAACAGGCGGCAGAAGTCCTGAAAACCAACGTGAAGGAAGTGCCGAAACGGATCGAAGCGCTCCAGTCTGATCTGAAAGATGCTCAGAGAGAAAACGAATCTTTATTGGCGAAACTGGGCAATAAAGAAGCCGGAGAGATTTTGGAAAAAGTAAAAGAAATTGACGGAATCAAACTGCTCGCAGAAAAAGTGAATGCCAAAGATATGAATCACCTGCGCACAATGGTTGACGATCTGAAGGCGAAACTGGGCTCAGCCGTTATTGTTCTCGGGGCGGTTCAAAACGAAAAAGTGAATATTTCCGCCGGAGTTACAAAAGATTTAATAGAGCGGGGTTTCCACGCAGGCAAGCTTGTCAAGCAAGTCGCAGAAGCATGCGGAGGCGGCGGAGGCGGCCGTCCTGACATGGCGCAGGCGGGAGGAAAACAGCCTGAGCGGCTGGCAGAAGCATTAGCATCTGCGGAAGAATGGGTAAAATCCGTTTTATAAATAGCCATTGTGGTGTAGAATGGTGATTAGAAGGTAATCAGGCTGAAACTTTGCCTGCGAATTTGGGAAAGAGGTGCAAAACGGTGAGCTCATTTGATAAGACGATGAAATTCAACTTTTCCGACGATTCGATGGAAACCAATGTAAATGAAGTGCTGATAACCGTCCATGACGCGCTTCAGGAAAAAGGCTACAACCCGATCAACCAAATTGTCGGATATCTGCTGTCAGGAGATCCCGCTTACATTCCAAGGCATCGAGATGCACGCAACCTGATTCGGAAAATAGAAAGAGACGAGATAATCGAAGAATTGGTTAAATCGTACTTAGAACAGCATAAAGAGGCGTAAACAAGCATGCGAATATTAGGTCTGGATTTAGGTTCGAAAACGCTCGGCGTAGCGCTGAGCGATGAAATGGGCTGGACGGCTCAAGGGATAGAAACGATTAAAATCGACGAGGCGGGCGGTGACTACGGCTTGAACCGCCTTGCCGAATTGACGAAAGACTATGTAATAGACAAGATTGTACTCGGTTTTCCCAAAAACATGAACGGAACCGTCGGCCCGAGGGGGGAAGCGAGCCAGAAGTTCGCGGAAGTGCTTGAAGAAACGTTTCAAGTTCCCGTCGTGCTTTGGGACGAGCGCCTCTCGACAATGGCGGCCGAAAGAATGCTGATTTCAGCAGATGTAAGCAGGCAAAAGAGAAAAAAAGTAATTGATAAAATGGCGGCCGTGATGATCCTTCAAGGATATCTCGACAGCCTAAACTCATGAGGTGATTACGATGGAACACGGAGAAAAAAACATTACAATTGTAGACGATAAAGGGAATGAACAGCTGTGTGAAGTGCTCTTTACATTTGACAGCGATCAGTTTAACAAGTCATACGTGCTTTATTATCCGATTGAAGCACAGGACGATGAAGAGATCGAGATCCATGCTTCAAGCTTCGTACCGAATGAAGCAGGAGAAGACGGCGAACTGATGCCGATTGAAACAGAAGAAGAGTGGGATATGATTGAGGAGACGCTGAACACGTTTTTAGCGGATGAAGACGAAGAAGAATAAAGAAGCGGCTAGACTGCTTGACAAAATCCTAAAACGATTGAAGTTTTAGGATTTTGTCATTCTTTAAAGCGTGATCTGCAATTTTTCTCACCCGGCTGCCGACAGGCGGCTTTTTTTATTAAAACATTTTGTAATAAATTGCCGAATGATAACGAATCATGTAGTATATACCATGGGAGGAGAGGAGGACACCAATGTTTGAAGATCAGACAAAGAAACCGTTTATAAAAAGACTCCTTAAACATAAAATAAAGTTTTGGCTGACTGTGGTTGCGGTTCTGCTGATTTTAACCGCAGGCGCTGTTTCGCTCTACGTTAAATCGGCGCTCGAACCGGTCGATAAAAATAATGCAAAAACGGTCAATGTCTATATTCCGGAAGGATCGACCGTTACGTCCATCGCCGCCAAACTGAAAAAAGAGGACCTAATTAAAAATGAAAAAGTATTTATCGCTTATGTGAAATTTAAAAATGCCTCCGGCTTTCAAGCGGGGAACTTTCAGCTCAGCCAGTCGATGGATGCGGCAGGCATGATTAATAAGCTGACAACCGCTTCACATGTGCCGGCATTTAAAATTACCGTTCCTGAAGGAAGGCAGCTCCAGGAAATCGCAGACATCATCGCCGGACAAACGAACTACTCGGCAAAGGACATTATGAAAAAGCTGGATGACAGGGAATTCATCAGCCGATTAAAACAGAAGTATCCGAAACTGATCACAGACGACGTGTTGAACAAGAACATCAAGCATCCGCTCGAAGGATACCTGCATCCTGCGACATATCCATTTTACGACCCTGAGACGAAGCTTGATGCCATTATCGAAGCGATGATCAAACAAACAGATCAGCTGGCTGAAAAGTATGAAAAGCAGATGAAAGACAAAAAGATGTCCGTCCACAAAGCCTTGACGATGGCTTCGTTAATTGAAGAAGAAGCTACCGAAAAAGCGGACCGGCACAAAATCTCAAGCGTTTTCTACAACCGCATCAGCAAAAATATGCCATTGCAAACGGATCCGACCGTCTTATATGCACTGGGAGAACATAAAAACCGCGTCATGTACAAAGACCTTGAAGCGGATTCCCCATATAATACGTACAAACATACCGGTCTTCCGCCCGGGCCGATTGCAAACGCTGGAGAGACTTCCTGGGAGGCGGCATTAAATCCGGAGCAAACAGACTATGTTTATTTTCTTGCAAAGAAAAACGGGGAAGTCGTCTTTACAAAAACGCTTGAAGAACACAATAAAGCAAAAGCCAAATATATTACGAACACGCAGGACGAGGAAAAAGGAGAGTAAAAAATACTCTCCTTTTATTCGCAAATACAAAGGTTTTATGATAAAATATATCGGGTTGTTTATTGGAGAAAAGACAGTCAACTGCTTTAGGAGAGTGCTGAACACCTGACCTAAGGCTCTTTTTTATGAAAGGGAGGCCATCTGCCCGTGAAGATTGGACACGAAGAATTGACCGGCTATCTTGAAAAGCTGCTAAAGCCGCGGCCGGCTGAAATTATGAAACTGGAGGCCTATGCCGAAGAGCATGGCGTGCCCATTATGGAACCGACAGGAATCGAAGTGCTCCTGCAGCTTCTTTCATTCAAAAATCCGAAAAAAATTCTTGAAATCGGTACCGCCATCGGCTATTCGGCGATTCGGATGGCGCTTGCCCTTCCCGAAGCCGAGATTTTTACAATCGAGCGCGATGAGGACAGGTATCGGGAAGCGCTGAAAAACATCCGGTCATTCCAGCTTGAAAACAGAATTCACGTGTTCTTCGGCGATGCGCTCAGCGAGTCTGACCCCGTTCAATCGATGGCTCCCTATGATGCGCTGTTTATCGATGCCGCAAAAGGCCAGTATCAGAAGTTTTTCAGTATATATGAAAAAATGCTTGCCGATGACGGCATCATTTTTACGGACAATGTCCTTTTCAAAGGCCTTGTCGCATCAGAATACAATCAGATCGAAAGCAAGCGCATCAAAAAGCTTGTATCGAAAATAGATCATTACAATCATTGGCTGATGGAGCATCCTGACTACCACACGGCGATCCTGCCTGTGGGCGACGGATTGGCCGTCAGTCAAAAAAGAGGTGAACGGATATGAAAAAGCCTGAACTGCTTGTCACGCCGACTTCTGTTTCGGATATTAAGCCTTTGGCAGAGGCGGGCGCCGATGCGTTTATCATCGGTGAACAAAGGTACGGTCTGCGTTTAGCCGGGGAGTTTTCCAGAGAAGAAGTAAAAGAAGCCATCATTCAGGCTCATGAAAAAGGCGCAAAAGTATATGTTGCTGTGAACGCGATTTTTCACAATGACCGGGTTCCGGAACTGAATGACTACCTTTCATTCTTGGACGAGGCAGGCGCGGATGCGGTTGTCTTCGGCGATCCCGCCGTACTGATGGCTGCACGGGAATCAGCGCCGAACATGAAGCTTCACTGGAATACGGAAACGACCGCAACCAATCATTATTCCTGCAACTATTGGGGGCGCAAGGGCGCGAAGCGCGCGGTGCTTGCAAGAGAGCTCAACATGGACAGTATCGTTGAGATTAAAGAGAAAGCAGAAGTCGAGATTGAAATTCAGGTTCACGGCATGACATGCATGTTCCAGTCAAAGCGCTCCCTGATCGGCAACTATTTTGAATACCAGGGAAAAGTCATGGATATCGAAGGCAAGAAAAAAGAAAAAGGCATGTATCTCCATGATAAAGAACGCGGAAATAAATATCCGATTTTCGAAGACGAAAACGGCACGCACATCATGAGTCCGAATGACGTCTGCATCATTGATGAGCTTGAAGATTTAATCGATGCCGGCATCGATTCATTTAAAATCGACGGAATTTTAAAATCGGTCGAATACATGACTGAAGTAACGGCCATGTACCGCGAAGCCATCGACCTTTGCATCGCAGACAGGGAAGCATATGAAGACAAGAAAGAACAATGGATCGAGCGGATCGAACAGCTGCAGCCTGCAAACCGCAGCATTGATACCGGATTCTTTTTCAAAGAAACAGTATACTAAAAGGAGGGATAGCCATGTCTGCAGTAAAAGATAAAATTTCCAAAATCGTTAATGGAAAACGCGTCATTACGAAAAAGCCAGAACTTCTTGCTCCGGCGGGGAATTTGGAAAAACTGAAAATCGCTGTCCACTATGGAGCAGACGCTGTATTTATCGGCGGACGTGAATATGGACTCCGCTCAAACGCAGATAACTTTTCAATTGAAGAAATGGCTGAAGGTGTCGAATTCGCGAAAAAATACGGCGCAAGAATTTATGTCACGACAAACATTTTTGCGCATGAAGAAAATATCGACGGACTGGAAGACTATTTGCGCGATCTCGAGGGAGCAGGCGTGTCAGGCATTATCGTCGCTGATCCCCTGATCATTGAAACGTGCCGCAGGGTTGCGCCGAAGCTGGAAGTGCATTTGAGCACACAGCAGTCCCTTTCAAACTGGAAAGCCGTTCAGTTCTGGAAGGAAGAAGGCCTTGAGCGGGTTGTGCTCGCACGTGAAACGAGCGCACTTGAAATCAGGGAAATGAAAGAAAAAGTGGATATTGAAATCGAAACGTTTATTCACGGTGCGATGTGTATCGCTTATTCCGGCCGCTGCGTGCTCAGCAACCATATGACGGCAAGGGACTCCAACCGCGGAGGCTGCTGCCAGTCATGCCGCTGGGACTATGATTTGTATCAGACGGACGGGACGAATGCACTGCCGCTATATGAAGAAGGCGATGCTCCATTTGCGATGAGCCCGAAAGATCTGAAGCTGGTCGAATCGATACCGCAAATGATTGAAATGGGCATCGACAGCCTGAAAATCGAAGGCCGGATGAAATCGATCCACTACATTGCGACAGTCGTCAGTGTGTACAGAAAAGTGATCGATGCTTATTGCGCTGATCCTGAAAACTTCGTCATCAAAGAAGAATGGCTGAAAGAACTGGACAAATGCGCCAATAGAGACACGGCGCCTGCTTTCTTTGAAGGAACGCCAGGATATGAAGAGCAGATGTTCGGCGTCCACGGCAAAAAGACAACATACGACTTTGTCGGACTTGTCCTTGACTATGATGAAGAGACAAAAATGGTCACGCTCCAGCAGCGGAACTTCTTTAAATCCGGAGATGAAGTCGAATTTTTCGGTCCGGAAATCGAAAATTTCACATGCAAAATTGACACGATTTGGGACGAAAAAGGCAATGTGCTTGACGCAGCCCGCCATCCCCTGCAGATCGTCAAATTTAGAGTGGACAACAAGATTTATCCTAGCAACATGATGAGAAAGGGGCAGTAATGGCATGGGGAAAAAACCGGTAGTTATCGGCATAGCGGGAGGCTCCGGATCAGGAAAAACGAGCGTCACCAGATCCATTTATGAACAGTTTAAAGGTCATTCGATCTTAATGCTCGAACAGGATTTATATTATAAAGATCAGAGCCATCTGCCGTTTGAAGAGCGGCTGAATACGAACTACGACCATCCGCTTGCATTTGACAATGACTATTTGATCGAGCATTTAAACGAATTGCTCGCGTACAGGCCGATCAAAAAGCCGATTTACGATTACAAGCTGCATACGCGTTCAGAGGAAGTCGTGCACGTCGATCCGAAAGATGTTATTATTTTGGAAGGAATCCTTGTTCTCGAGGATGAAAGGCTCCGCGACTTAATGGACATCAAGCTGTATGTCGATACGGACGCCGACCTGCGGATCATCAGAAGGATGCTCAGAGACATAAAAGAAAGAGGACGTTCGATCGATTCTGTCATCGAGCAGTACATCTCAGTCGTCAGACCGATGCATAACCAGTTTGTCGAACCGACGAAACGCTATGCCGATATCATTATTCCGGAGGGCGGCCAAAACCGCGTCGCCATCGACCTGATGGTAACAAAAATACAAACTATTCTTGAACAAAACGCGATTTTATAATAACATAGCATAGACAAACACAACTCTGACCATATTATGTATAGAAATTGAAGGGTTCTCATCCTGAGCCCTTCTTTAACTGTATAAGCACCATTTACCGGAGCCTTCCATCCGGTTTATATGATACTTTACAAATATGGGAGAGAAGAAGGGGACAAGGGTTGTCCTCATTCTTGTATATTCAAGTCTATACTCTCACATACAAGTGATGAGGAACCAACTAGAAGGAGTGAAGGAACATGGCACAAGAGAAAGTATTTCCTATGACAGAAACGGGAAAGAAAAAACTGGAAGAAGAACTTGAGTATTTGAAAACGGTTAAACGTAAAGAAGTTGTTGAACGTATTAAAGTGGCAAGAAGCTTCGGAGACCTTTCCGAAAACTCCGAATACGATTCAGCAAAAGAAGAACAAGCTTTTGTAGAAGGGCGCATCACAACCCTTGACAATATGATCCGCAACGCAAAGATCATCGAAGATGACGGTGCAAACTCAGACATCGTCAGCCTTGGAAAAACCGTTACATTTACGGAGCTTCCTGACGGTGAAGAAGAATCTTATACGATTGTGGGCAGCGCGGAAGCCGATCCGTTTGAAGGAAAAATCTCGAACGATTCCCCAATCGCGAAAAGCCTTCTCGGCAAGCAGGTTGGAGACGAAGTAACCGTTCAAACACCTGGCGGCGAAATGCTTGTAAAAATTGTGAAAATTTCATAAAATTTGTTTAGCAAACGATGACCTCGTCCACAATGTGGATGAGGTGTTTTTATAATGAAATGGCAAAAGCGTATGAAGTGGGTATCGATTATCATTTCGGCTGCTCTTTTATTTCTGCTGATCAGGCTGGCTGAAATTCAACTGTTTTTTACCGAGTCCTTTTCTAAACGGAATGTGAACTTAATCCAGGAAAGCGTCAAACAGCGCACGGAGGAAGTTCGGATTTCAGACGGGAGAGGATCTTTTTTAGATCGGAACGGCGAACATTTGTCCGTCAGCCAAAAACCGGCCATCGTCTTGTTCCCTTTTTTAAAAAATCAGCCGTGGCCGGCCAAAGAAGCAGCCGAAATTTTAAACATGACAGAAGATGAGCTTGGAAGCAAGCTGGACCATGCAAAAAAACCCGTGATTCTCACAAAACATGACGGAGCGTCCGTTTCAAAGACGGCTCTCGAAAAAATCAATAAACTGAAATATCCGGGCGTTTACGGCGTATACATAGAAGAAACAGAAAAGAACAGGCTGGCTTCGCATACGCTCGGTATGACCAATCAAGACCCGGACCTCCTCAGACGCAAATATCCCGATAAAGAGGGCCTCTCCATCAGCACGAAAATCGGCACCTTCGGCATGGAGCGGACGTTTGATGAATTCCTGCTGCCTGAACAAGACACAAAACTGTTGTATCATGTGGACGGATTGGGAAACCCTTTGTTCGGCATGGACGTCAAATATACAGCAGACGCAAATCCGTTTTACCCGCTGCAAGTCAAAACAACGCTCGATAAAAAGGTTCAGCAGGCAATGGAAGATGTACTTGATGACCATCAGCTCGATAAAGGCGGGGCGGTCCTGCTTGACATCGAGACGAACGGCGTGGTGGCGATTGCGAGCAAGCCCGACTTAAACATGGCTGCGCAAAAAACAAGGCAGAACTATATGCTGACTCCGGTATATCCCGGCTCGGTTTTTAAAACCGTGATTGCCGCTGCAGCGATTGAAAACGGCTTGGATCATCCGTCTAAAACCTTTAACTGCAATTTGAACCTGTACGGTGAGGCCGGAGAGGACAAAGGAAAGCTCAGCCTGGAAGACAGTTTTGCGGAAAGCTGCAACTACACGTTTACAAATCTTGCCGGACAGCTCGTAGAAAAAAACAGCTCCGTGATCGAAGATACTGCTGCAAAGCTTGGGCTGACCGGACGGGTCGGCTGGGAAGGAAAGCTGTATCATGAAGATGAGTTCAGACAGTTTTATCATGAAACTGCAGGATCAATCTGGGGGGATGAAAAGGACAAAAAAGTTAAAAAAGCTGTAGCCCAGACCGCTATCGGCCAAAAGAATGTGAAGCTGACTCCGTTGGAAATCGTCAACATGATGGCGACCATCGCAAGAGGCGGAGAGAAAAAACAAGTCAAGATCGCAGACCAGATCGAATATAAAAACGGCACATTGATGACGGCTTTTAAAGATCACGAGCTCCCAGGAGAGAAAATCGACCAGTATACAGCGCAAAAGCTGCAAAAACTGCTCAGAAAAGTTGTCACATCTGAAAAGGGGACGGGCCGGCGCTTCAGCGATCTTCCGTACGATGTAGCGGGAAAATCGGGCACAGCGCAGACAGGCAGGACGACAGATGACAAAAAAACGCTCTATCATAAATGGTTTGCCGGTTATTTTCCGGCGGACAAGCCGAAATATGCGCTCGTCGTCGTCCATATGGATACGCCGGATAGCAAGGCTGCGACAAATGCCGTATTTTATGATATTGTTAAAAAAGTATATGAAATTGAAAAGAACCAGACATAGAAGAATGCCTCAGGTGATGATAAAATAGGAAGCGAGGCAAGAGGGAAAAAGGAGTGCAATGAACTTGAGCGAAACAAGGGAATCTCGTTTTGAAAATCGTGATAAGCGCAGGAAAGCGAATCTTGTGCTTAACATTTTAATAGGCATCGTATTGGTATTAATCGTTGTCGTTGCCAGCAGTCTGATGATGAACAGTCCGAAGGAGCAGGCGCAGCAAGATGTCTCGAAAAACGATTCTGAACAGACGACAGAAGCGCCTGCTTCCGACAATAAGAAACAAACATCTGATGAAGATGTAAAAGATGAGGACAAAGGAAAAAGCGATTCTGCCGATAAAGAAGACAGCGATTCCGACTCAGACAAGGATAAAGAATCTGCTTCAGACGAGGACAAGTCAACATCAGATGATCCGTTTGAAGGAGCCGAAGTGACAGAAGGCGGTTCAAGCGCCAATGTTGAAAAAACGATCATCAATCCTGACTGGGAGCCTGTCGGCACACAACAGAGCGGACAGCATACCGCAACATATGATTCCTCTTCACAAGACTGGAAGGAAATGCTTGAAGCCATTTCATATGCGACAGGGGTTTCTAAGAATAACATGACGGTGATCTGGCTCGGAAACAACGGCAGCCCGCAAGATGCGAAAGGAACCATTCGGGCGAAGGACACTGGCGTCAAATACCAGGTAGCCATTACTTGGGTTGACGGAAAAGGCTGGAAGCCGACAAAAGTTGAACAATTGAAATAAAGAAAAAAGCGGCCGGTTGCTAAAACCGGGCGCTTTTTTTATGATTCGGCTTTAAAATGAACGACTGCGCTGTAGTGGATCCGTCCGTCAATAACCGCCGTATGGTGGGAAACCGAATGGACCCTCAGCAAAATCGCCTGGTTGTTTTCAATCTGCTGACTGATCTTTTTTTCAAGCTCCTCTAAGCTCAGTGCCTCAAAAAACTCAATTTTATCTTTGATCAGATCGAGGCCGAAGTTCATAAACCAATCCTCCATTCGTTTCAAGTCATTTTTTATTAAAGCAGAGAAGCGGCCGGGTGACAAGGGAAATATAACCAAGCCTTTTTTGTACCCAAAACGAATGACTTGTGGTAGGATAAGAACTAATCAATCGAATAAATCATACTATACTTATAGGAATTGTAAAAATAGATGGAGAGTGACGACAAAATGGGAAGAGAGTTCATTCCTTTATTTGAGAACTGGGCAAATTCTTATGATGATACAGTAGTTGGCCGCGATCTTCAATACAAAGAAGTGTTTCGCGACTACGACGGCATTTTGGATGATGTCGTCAGCCGCTCGGGGCATAAAGTTCTTGAATTCGGCGTCGGCACAGGCAATCTGACTGCAAAATTGCTGGCGGCCGGAAAGGCAGTCACCGGTGTAGAGCCTTCAAAAGCGATGAGGGAAATTGCCGAGGCAAAGCTGCCGGAGAATGCAGTGATCGTTGACGGAGACTTTCTTGACTTTCCGGACCCTCCGTTTTCTCCCGACACGATTGTCAGTTCTTATGCGTTTCACCATCTGACAAACGAAGAGAAGCGGGAAGCTGTGAAGCGATATGGAAAAATGCTCGGGAAGCATGGTAAAATAGTGTTTGCTGATACCGTCTTCAAGGATCGGGAAGCCTTCTCTGCCGCTGTTAAAAAAGCGAAGGAAAACGGGTTTCTGCAATTGGCGGAAGACCTTGAAACGGAACATTATCCGACGATTTCGGAGATGGAAACGATCTTTACCTCAGAACATTTCAGTATCGCCTTTCAAAAGCATAATGATTTTGTCTGGGTAATGGAAGCGGCAAAATTGTAATTTGAAGGGAAGTTTTAAGATATGAAAATCGCAGTTATCGGAGCAATGGAAGAAGAAGTCACGATTTTGCGAAGCAAACTCGAACAGACGAACCGGGAAGTCATCGCAAACTGTGAATTTACCAGCGGGTTTTATGAAGGAAAAGAGGTCGTGCTTTTAAAGTCCGGCATCGGCAAAGTCAATGCAGCCATGAGCACGACGATTCTGCTTGACCGCTTTAAACCGGACGTTGTCATCAACACCGGATCAGCCGGCGGCTTTCATCATTCGCTTAATGTCGGAGACATCGTCATCTCGACCGAAGTCCGCCATCACGATGTCGATGTCACGGCATTTGATTATGAATATGGACAGGTTCCGAATCTGCCGGCTGCATACAAAGCCGACAGTGCATTGATCCAAGCGGCGGAAGACGAAGCGTCTGAACTGGGGCACATTCAGGTTGTCAAAGGAACGATAGCAACAGGCGATTCCTTTATGAGCGATCCTGACCGCGTCGCATTCATCCGCGGCAAGTTTGAAGACCTTTACGCGGTTGAAATGGAAGCTGCGGCTGTCGCGCAGGTTTCTTATCAATTTAATACGCCGTTTGTTGTCATCAGGGCGCTCTCAGACATCGCCGGAAAAGAATCTGAAATTTCATTTGACCAATTTTTGGAACAGGCTGCCAAGCATTCGACAGATCTTGTGCTTCGCATGATTAAAAGAATCAATTAAAACAGGGGGAGGCTCCCCCTCTGTTTTGCACCTCTTGAAGGAGGAAGGAACATGAATGTGATCAAGGATATCACCGAATTGATCGGCAAAACGCCGCTTCTGCAGATTTTGGATTTTCGAATCCCTAAAGGCGTTAACATATATGCAAAACTTGAAATGATGAATCCGGGAGGCAGCATTAAAGACCGGCTCGGAGAAGTGCTGATTGCTGAAGCGATCGGTTCGGGAAAGCTGAAACCCGGTGGAACGGTCATTGAGGCAACAGCAGGCAATACGGGAATCGGTCTGGCTCTCGCCGCCAGAAAGCACGGCATTCGACCCGTTTTTTGCGTACCCGAGCATTTCAGCATGGAAAAACAGTCGATTATGAAAGCGCTCGGCGCTCGGATAGTTCATACCCCCAGAAGTGCCGGGATGAAGGGTGCGATTGAAAAAGCACTTGAACTTGAGAAGGAGATTCCCGATTCTTATTGCGTTTTGCAGTTTAAAAACCCAGTAAATCCATTGGCTTACTATAAAACGATTGCCCCGGAAATATGGAATGATCTTGGCGGCCGGATTGACGTCTTCGTCGCCGGAGCGGGGTCAGGCGGCACATTTGCGGGAACCGCCAAGTTTCTGAAAGAAAAAAATCCGTCCATTAAAACGGTTATTGTTGAACCGGAAGGCTCGATTTTAAACGGAGGGGAACCGCATGGGCATAAGACCGAAGGAATCGGAATGGAATTCATCCCGGAATACATGGAGGAAAGCTATTTCGATGAGATTTACACAGTGCTTGACGAAGATGCGTTTCGACTCGTAAAAGAAGCCGCGGAAAAGGAAGGGCTTCTGATTGGAAGCTCATCAGGCGCCGCGTTGTTTGCCGCATTGAAAGAAGCCGAAAAAGCGAAAGCCGGCACAAACATTGTGACGATTTTTCCCGACAGCAGCGACCGCTATTTAAGCAAAAAAATTTACGAAGGAGGAATATGATATGAAGCCAAAAACGAAAATGATTCACGGCGGAATTACAGGAGACGAAAAAACAGGAGCGGTATCGGTTCCTATCTATCAGGTCAGCACGTACAAACAGCCTCGCGCCGGCCAGCATACAGGATACGAATATTCCCGGACGGGAAATCCGACGAGAACGGCGCTCGAATCCTTGATCGCGGATGTTGAAGGCGGTGCAGCAGGCTATGCGTTCGGCTCTGGGATGGCGGCGATCACAGCCGTCATGATGCTTTTTAAAAGCGGCGATCACATCGTATTGACAGATGATGTATACGGCGGCACCTACCGCGTGATGACAAAGGTATTGAATCGCATCGGCATTGAAGCGACCTTCAGTGATACGAGCAGCATCGAAGACATCGAAAAAGCGATCAAGCCGAATACAAAAGCGATTTATGTTGAGACGCCGACAAATCCTTTATTGAAAATCACTGACATCAAGAAAACTGCTGAAACAGCGAAAAAGCACGACTTATTGCTGATTGTCGACAACACCTTCTACACGCCGTACTTTCAAAATCCAATCTCGTTGGGAGCCGATATCGTCCTCCACAGCGCGACGAAGTACTTGGGCGGACACAGCGATGTCGTCGGCGGACTTGTCGTAGCAGCCTCGAAGGAACTCGCAGAAGAGATCCATTTCATTCAAAACTCTACAGGCGGGATTCTCGGGCCTCAGGATTCCTGGCTCTTAATGAGGGGGATGAAAACCCTTGGCTTGAGAATGGAAGCCCATGAGCAAAATGCCCGGAAAATCGCGGCGTTTTTAGACGATCATCCCGCCGTCAAAAAGGTTTATTACCCAGGGCTGCCGTCCCATCCGGGACATGAGCTTGCCAAGCGGCAAAGTACGGGCTTCGGAGGCATGATCTCGTTTGATATCGGAAAAGAAGAGAACGTGGACCTTGTCCTTGGCCGTTTGAAATGGTTTACGATCGCCGAAAGCCTTGGTGCGGTTGAAAGTCTGATATCGGTGCCGGCGCGAATGACTCATGCTTCGATCCCGCCTGAACGCAGGCTGGAGCTTGGCATCACAGACGGATTAATCCGTATTTCCGCCGGGGTTGAGGATATTGACGATCTGTTGGAAGACTTGCAGCAAGCGCTGGCCCCTCTTTCTTAAAATGGCTGAATTTACATGTCTGGTCATCTGTCAATCTATGTTATTCTCAAATCATATCCATTATGAAACAAAAGCAGGTGATCATGACATGCAGAAGAAAAAAGTCAAATCGCTGATGGAAGACTATAAGCAGTTTGCTTTTACGCTTCTCAGCGTAAGCGCATTTTTATATATCGGATCTGTCATTCCGGGACAAGGTTTGGAAACAGGCCAAAAGATGACAATGATGCTCGCGACGTGCGGCTTTTTAGGAGGAGCTTTCTATTGTGTGAAGCGCTCGCTCAAATATAAAAGACAATTAGACGAAATGGAAGAATCATAAGCAGAGAGACTCCTGAAGGGGTTCTCTGCTTTTTTTTGCTCGATCAATCCGTCCATTTTTAAAAAAAACGGTTTACAAACAGGAATTTGATGGATATACTTACAAAGTAAACAAAAAGCAAAGGAGGTTGATGAACATGAAACCAGCACTGACTACATACATTAGACTTTGTGAATGCCAATACCATGATTCATCAAACCTGTGGGAGAGATTGTGCACTTCCTTAACCGATGCTTTTACAGCACAGCCGATACGTTAGGAAGTTAGGCATAATAATACGCTGCTCCTCCCGCAAGATAAAGACTCGATTCGTTTTTATCTGGCGGTTTTTGTTTGCGCCCGCAGGTTTGTCAGATGATCTGCGGGCTGTTTTTGTTTTTTAGCGAACTTGAAAGGGGGTGAGCGATGTGACCATTAATCTATTCTTCTTAACACTAACCATTGAGAGACGATTTAAAAGTCCGGAAGAGTACGAGCGAGAATACGAAATTGAACAAATGTACAATGAAATGAAAGATCTGCAGCTAAAATATCTTTACCTGAACAGCCAGCGCTAACTTAAAGCGCGAAAAAAAATAAAGGAGGAGATCATGATGATTTATAGAAGGGAACTGTTGGCACATTACACTCGGGAGAAGGACCAGGTTTAGCCGGGGCAAAACGAGTTCCGCATCTCCGCTTTTCTGCATAATATGAAGCAAGCAATTCAAGGAATGCAGGTGAAAAGCATGCAGAAAAACGGCAGAATGCCTTTTATCGGCCACGGGTATACATCGATGCCCCATTCTTTCAAGCACGGATACGGTAATCCGTACCGGCGCCAAAGAATGGAGATGGCGCGCCACTTCGGGTATTGGCCGCATTATTGGTATTATTGAGAAAGAGCAGAAAACGGTTTGTTTTCTGCTCTTTTTCATTTGAACAAACTAAATGGCAAAATGAAAGGGGAGCTTTAAAGCCCCCCTCCTGTTCATTTAGCAGACGTAACAAGCGCCGATGATAATTAAAAGAATGAATAGAACCACAACAAGCGCGAATCCGCCTCCATAGCCGTATCCGCCGCCGTATCCGCCAGGGTAGCCACCCCAGCCGCCGCAGCATCCGCCGCCGTAACCAAAGCCCATAAATAGCACCACCTTTTAGTGAAAATTCCATATATACTATGCATGGGATTAAGTTGTGGAAAGGGCGGATAGACCAATTCATTAAAAAAACAGTTTTCTTAAAGCGAAACTTTTCAAAGCTGAAGCCGTCTAGTTATGGAATGTAACAAAACAATGCAGTTATTTTTGCAAATGCTTTTAATATTCGGTTCATTGGCCGATATGAGTGGAGAAAGGCCCGTTTGTACGATTTGCAGCAAAAATCGGGCTAATTAGAATTAAAGCAGGTGTTTTAACGTGTTTGAACAATGGCTTGGAAAACAATTGCGGAGCCCGAGAGGCATTTTGTCGAAATGGGTCGCGTCATATATGGAAAACGGGAATCATGATATAAACGAATGGACCATCAACTTGATGGATATCTGTCCGCATGAGCGCATCCTTGAAATCGGAACGGGAAGCGGAGCGGCACTTTATCGGATTGCGGAGATGCTTGAGGGCGGCAAGGCCTGCGGCATAGACGCATCAAAAAGCATGGTCAAGCAGGGAATGCGGCGAATCCGTCATGTGAAAGAAGAAGGAAAAGCCGAATTAAAGCTTGGCCATGCCGAACAAATTCCTTATCCGGATCGTTCTTTTCATAAAGTATTTTCAGTCCACACCATTTATTTTTGGACGGATTTCAAACAGGCATTAAAAGAAATTTACCGTGTTTTACAGGTTGACGGCACGCTGTTTCTCGCTGTGCATCTGGAAGGGCAAATGAAAAAATCGAAAAAAACAAAAGGCTTTTCCTTATACTCAGAAGAGCAAATCAAGCAACTGCTTGAGGAAAGCCATTTCAGAGACATCACGGTACATATGAACAAAAATTACTGCTGCATTTCTGCGGTAAAATCATGAACTTTGTATGATCATCCCTTTCAATACGGAAGGGATTTTTTATGTTTGATAGAGTTGAAACTGGATCTTAAATATCATATTTTTGATTTTTAAAGAAAAGTATTCCATTAACATAGCAAACATGGTTTAATATCAAAGTGAACGTTTTTACTATATTTTCCGGAGGTATTTATGAACAAAAGGATCGTGAAAAGTTCAATTGTTTTCTTTCTCCTTGCCGCATTAATTTTTGGCCAGCTGCCTTTACCGAAGACAATGGCAGCCGAAGACAGCGTTCCGAATAACGAAACCACATTGACCAGCGCGTCCCCTGTTGAAGCTTCGTTTCAAAGCGATGACGAGGTGCATTGGTATAAAGTCAATCCTTCAAATCAGGAAATCGCAAACTATACGCACTTCCGCGTCAAATTGAAATCAGATGCAGAGCTGAACATTTCCGTCTACTCCAGCCTGGAAAATGCAACTGGTCATCAAACGTTTGACCGATACAACGGCTACTCCTATGAAAATAATCCCGCTCTAATCGATTTTCCGATTGCCTGGAAAGGTCCTTACTACATAAAAGTAGAAAATCACCATGATGAGGAAAACGAAACCACTTCAATTACAGATATTTCTTACACCATAAGCTATGAAGGCGTCACCCTGCCTCCGTCAATCCAAGAGGCAGAAGAAGAGTGTCCGGCAGAATTAAGCGTCTCCGAAAGGGAAACAGGCAAGGGCATATTAAAACAGTTAAGAACGATCAGGGATGAAGTTCTTTCAAAAACTGAAAAAGGAAAAGAGCTGTCTTCCCTTTACTATAAAGCAGCTCCATTCATCAGCGCAAAAATGCTCTTTAACAAATCGATGAGAGACAGTGTCTACAAAGACCTGGTGCAGCTGAAGCCGCTGTTTGCCGATGTCGCAAAAAACGGACAAGTGAGCGCATACTCGATTACGAATGATGATCAAAAAGCGATCAGCCGCCTGTACGAAACAGCTCGCGCGTCCGTTCCCGAGCCGTTGAAAAAACAGCTGGATCAAGTCGCGAAAGACATCGGCATCGAACAATTAACAGGCAGCAAAGTATCGGCTGTGCTTGAAAAAGCGGGGATGGCGACAGCTTCATCAAGCGCGCCCGAAAACCGTTACATCGTAAAATTGAAAGAAGGCAAAAAACCGGGATCTTTCAAATCTAAAGCCCAATCATCCGGCGTCCAGGCATTAGAGCCCCTCGGTAAAAGCAAAACGGCATTTAAAGATATGTACGTTGTGGAAATGAAGGAAAGCCGTTCTTCCGGATTCAAAGCGGCGGCAAAGCAATATCAGGCGGCAGCCTCCAAGATCGCCAAGATGCCTGAAGTGGAATTCGTCGAACAGGTTCAGCAATATGAAGCACTGTCAAGAGACACCCAATATCCATATCAATGGTCGCTCAAAAATAACGGCAAAAACCGTGCTGCGAATGCTGACATACAATTTGAACAGCTTCAGAAGCTGATGAAAGGCAAAAAGCTGAAAGATACAGTAATCGCCGTCGTTGACACAGGCGTTGATCATACCCTTGCGGATTTAAGCGGCAGCGTCAAAAAAGACGAAGGCTATAACTATGTCGGCCGCACGGCGGATGCGATGGATGACAATGGCCACGGCACACACGTGTCAGGCATCATTGCAGCCGCGCAAGACAACCATTTTTCGATGGCGGGAATCAATGCTTATGCCAAAATTCTGCCTGTCAAAGTGCTGGATTCTTCAGGCAGTGGAGATACGGAACAGATTGCAAACGGCATCATCTATGCCGCCGACCACGGTGCAAAAGTCATCAATTTAAGTCTTGGCGGGCCATACAGCCGGGTGATGGAATATGCGCTTAAATATGCGGCTTCTAAAAATGTGACGATCGTTGCCGCCACCGGAAATGACGGAGTATCGGAGATTTCCTACCCTGCATCTTCGAAATATACGCTTTCAGTCGGGGCGACCAATAATCTCGATCTTGTCTCGGACTACTCCAATTATGGAAAAGGTCTCGATATGGTGGCGCCGGGAACCGATATTCCAAGCCTCGTTCCGGACGGGAATGTCACTTATATGAGCGGAACATCGATGGCGGCGCCGCACGTGGCAGCTGCAGCAGGACTTCTTTTGTCACAGAATCCGTCCTTGAAACCAAAGCAAATCGCAAGCCTATTGACCGAGACGACAGCAGATGTGGCATTTGAAGAGCAGGATAATCCAAACCCGGATTATGACCTGGATATAGAACCGGCTGCACAAATTCCCGGATATGACTTCGTCTCCGGGTGGGGAAGGCTGAATGTTTTTCATGCAGCCAGCGTTTTTGAGCTGAACATGAAGGTTCATCCCGTTTTAAACCGCCATACGGCAGTGACAGGCACAGCCAAAAGCGGTGTGACGGTCAAAATCTTGCGAGGGAAGCAAGTATTGGGGACGGGCACGGCCGGAAAATCAGGCGCGTTTTCAGTGAAAATTCCGGCCCAGAAGGCGGGGCAAGTTCTTCATGTCGCGGCATCGGGCCATCAGGCGGAAACCTCGCTCAGAACCGTCGTGGAAAAAGCGCCGAAAAACCCGTCCGTCAAACGCATCACGAACAAAGATACTGCCGTAACGGGTAGAACGGCAGCCGGCTACACGATCAAAGTGAAAAACGCGTCCAAAAAAGTGATCGCGCAAGGCAAAGCGGATGCATCCGGAGCGTTTAAAGTGAAAATCAACAAGCAAAAAGAATATGCCGTTTTGTATGTCTCCGCATCTGCTGATGACCACAGAGAAAGCGGCGATGTCAAAATGACGGTGGCTGACGTCATCCCGCCAGGCGCCCCGAAAGTTTATCAGGTTTCCGATAAAAGTACGGTGATTCAGGGAAAAACAGAAGCAAACGCGCAAGTCAGCGCAAAAGCTAAAGGAAAGACGATCGCTTCCGGCAAAGCGAACGGAAAAGGTGAATACAAGCTGAAAATCAGCAGGCAAAAAGCCGGAACCGTCATCAGCGTAACAGCAAAGGATAAAGCAGCAAATGTCAGCAAAGCGACAGATGTCACTGTGCTTGACAAAACCCCGCCGTCTGCGCCGAAGGTGAATCCGGTGACAAACAAGAGCACGGCCGTTAAGGGGAAAGCAGAAGCGAACGCCGCCATCATCGTCAAATCAGGAAAGAAAACGATCGGAACCGGCAAGGCCGATAAAAAAGGCGCGTTTTTTGTCAAAATAAAAAAACAAAAGGCAAACACCGTTTTAGCGGTCACTGCAAAAGATAAAGCCGGCAATACGAGCAAAGTGAGCAAAATAAAAGTCAAAAAGGCAAAATAATCCGATGGCGGAGGAACTGATGACATATCAGTTCCTCTTTTTTTCATCAAAATTAATATATAAGAATATTATTAAATCTGCACTGTCTATTTTCAATTTGTGATTTTCAGCTCATATCGCCAATTGGTCCTATTATCCCTTTTTTCATTTTCCCTTAAAAATTTTTATATTAAAAAAGGAATCTTCGGGTGTTCTGTCAAAAAGTGAATGTATTGGAAACAGCGGAATGAACGTTCATTCCGCTGACTTGGAGGGCAAAATCAATGGAATCGGAAAGCAAATATCAGAAGATTATCGAGGCTTCGCTCGTCCTTTTCGCGGACAGAGGCTTTGACGCCGCAACCATTCCGATGATCGCCGATAAGGCAAACGTCGGTGCAGGCACCATCTACCGCTACTTTGACAGCAAGGAAGCACTTGTAAACGTCTTGTTCCAAGACAGTGTGAAGAGATTTAAAGAAAAGATAGAGGAGGGCTATCCTGAAGATTCAGCAGGCATAAAAAAACAATTTCAGCACATTTTCCGCTGCCTTTTCGAGTTTTCTCAGGAAAATATCCATGCGCTGTATTTTTTGGAAATTGACAAGACCTCTCATTACTTGACTGAGAAAAGCCGCGAGGTCTTGAACGAACTGCTGGATTTCATCTATTTATTTTTTGAAAAAGGGAAAGCGGCCGGCATGATTCGCCCTTTGCCTTCCCACATTTTGTCGGCTGTTGTATTCGGAGCGTTCGTTCATATTCAGAAGTTGGTAAGAGCAGGGGAATTCGAGGACCCTACCGAACTGATGGAGGAGATTGAAGAATGTTCCTGGGATGCTGTTAAACATCATGGATGAAATGCTTTTTTCCAAAACAGAAAGGATGATTTTCATGAACAAGTTAGATGGAATTCCAATCCCTAAAACTTACGGGCCGCTCGGCAACCTGCCTTTGCTTGACAAAAACAGGGTCTCCCAGTCACTTTGGAAAATCGCGGATGAGATGGGGCCTATCTTTCAATTTAAGTTTGCGGATGCGATTGGGGTTTTTGTGTCCAGCCATGAACTGGTTAAAGAAGTCTCTGAAGAATCCCGTTTTGACAAAAACATGGGGAAGGGGCTATTGAAAGTTCGCGAGTTCAGCGGAGACGGGCTCTTTACAAGCTGGACGGAAGAACCCAATTGGCGGAAAGCCCACAACATCCTTCTGCCGAGCTTCAGCCAGAAAGCGATGAAGGGATACCATCCCATGATGCAGGATATCGCCGTCCAGCTCATTCAAAAGTGGTCCCGTCTCAATCAGGATGAAAGCATTGATGTGCCGGACGATATGACGCGGCTGACGCTGGACACGATCGGCTTATGCGGGTTTAACTACCGCTTTAACAGCTTCTACCGTGAAGGGCAGCATCCGTTTATTGAGAGCATGGTCCGGGGTTTGAGCGAAGCGATGAGACAGACGAAGCGCTTCCCGCTGCAGGATAAGCTGATGATTCAAACGAAGCGCCGGTTTAACAGCGATGTCGAGTCGATGTTTTCTCTTGTTGACCGGATCATCGCTGACCGGAAGCAGGCCGAGAGTGAAAGCGGAAATGACCTCTTGTCGCTTATGCTTCATGCGAAAGACCCTGAGACCGGCGAAAAACTGGATGATGAGAATATCCGCTATCAAATTATTACATTTTTGATTGCCGGACACGAGACGACGAGCGGTTTATTATCGTTTGCAATCTATCTGCTCCTGAAGCATCCGGATAAGCTTAAGAAAGCGTATGAAGAAGCAGACCGCGTGCTGACCGATCCCGTCCCATCCTACAAACAGGTTCAGCAGCTGAAATACATCCGAATGATTTTGAATGAATCGATAAGGCTTTGGCCGACGGCACCGGCTTTCTCTCTTTATGCAAAAGAAGAAACGGTTATCGGGGGAAAATATTTGATTCCAAAAGGACAGAGCGTTACAGTGCTCATCCCAAAACTGCACAGGGATCAAAGCGTCTGGGGAGAAGATGCCGAGGCATTCCGGCCTGAACGGTTCGAGCAGATGGACAGCATTCCGGCGCACGCATACAAACCGTTTGGCAACGGCCAAAGGGCATGCATCGGCATGCAGTTCGCCCTTCATGAAGCGACGCTTGTGCTCGGCATGATTCTTCAGTACTTTGATCTTGAAGATCATGCAAACTACCAATTGAAGATCAAAGAATCGCTGACATTAAAACCGGATGGTTTCACAATCCGGGTGAGGCCGAGGAAAAAAGAAGCAATGACGGCGATGCCGGGCGCTCAGCCTGAAGAGAACGGACGGCAGGAAGAACGGCCTTCCGCACCGGCGGCGGAAAATACGCACGGAACCCCTCTTCTTGTGCTCTACGGTTCAAATCTCGGCACAGCCGAAGAGATTGCGAAGGAGCTTGCTGAAGAAGCGCGTGAGCAAGGGTTTCACAGCCGGACGGCGGAGCTTGATCAATACGCAGGCGCCATCCCGGCAGAAGGGGCTGTTATCATTGTGACGGCTTCCTATAACGGAAACCCGCCCGATTGCGCAAAGGAATTTGTCAATTGGCTTGAGCATGATCAGACAGACGATTTGCGTGGTGTCAAATATGCGGTATTCGGCTGCGGTAACCGCAGCTGGGCCAGCACCTACCAGCGGATTCCGCGCCTGATTGACAGCGTATTGGAAAAAAAAGGCGCCCAAAGGCTGCACAAGCTTGGAGAAGGGGATGCAGGCGATGATTTTGAAGGACAGTTTGAGTCATGGAAATATGATCTGTGGCCGCTTTTAAGAACCGAATTTTCATTGGCCGAACCCGAGCCGAATCAAACAGAAACAGACAGGCAAGCCTTATCTGTCGAGTTCGTAAACGCACCTGCGGCTTCGCCGCTGGCTAAAGCTTATCAGGTGTTCACAGCGAAGATATCGGCAAACCGAGAACTGCAGTGTGAAAAGAGCGGGAGAAGCACAAGGCATATTGAAATATCGCTTCCTGAAGGCGCCGCATATCAGGAGGGAGACCATCTCGGTGTGCTACCGCAAAACAGCGAAGTGCTGATTGGCCGCGTTTTTCAGCGGTTTGGGCTGAACGGAAATGAACAAATTCTGATTAGCGGCCGGAATCAAGCATCACATTTGCCTTTGGAGAGGCCCGTTCATGTCAAAGACCTTTTTCAACATTGCGTCGAGCTCCAGGAACCGGCCACAAGGGCCCAGATACGCGAGCTGGCGGCTCATACTGTTTGTCCGCCTCATCAGCGCGAGCTTGAAGACCTGCTGAAAGATGACGTCTATAAGGATCAAGTGTTGAATAAGCGGCTGACAATGCTTGACCTGCTTGAGCAATACCCGGCCTGTGAACTGCCGTTCGCCCGTTTTCTGGCGCTTCTTCCTCCGCTAAAACCGAGGTACTATTCGATTTCCAGTTCGCCGCAGCTTAACCCGCGGCAAACAAGCATCACCGTCTCTGTCGTAAGTGGCCCGGCGTTGAGCGGCCGCGGGCATTATAAGGGAGTTGCATCGAACTATCTCGCCGGCCTTGAGCCGGGAGACGCGATTTCGTGTTTCATCAGAGAGCCTCAGTCAGGCTTCCGGCTTCCCGAAGATCCTGAAACACCGGTGATCATGGTCGGGCCGGGCACCGGAATCGCCCCTTACCGCGGATTTCTTCAGGCGCGCCGCATCCAGCGCGATGCCGGTGTGAAGCTCGGTGAAGCGCATTTGTACTTCGGCTGCCGCCGTCCGAACGAAGATTTTCTGTATCGAGACGAGTTGGAGCAAGCGGAAAAGGACGGAATCGTCCATCTGCATACAGCGTTTTCCCGGCTTGAGGGCCGGCCGAAAACATATGTGCAAGATTTGCTCAGAGAGGATGCAGCCTTGCTGATTCACTTGTTGAACGAAGGCGGCCGCCTGTATGTGTGCGGAGACGGAAGCCGCATGGCTCCAGCTGTTGAACAAGCTTTGTGCGAGGCGTATCGAATAGTACAGGGTGCGAGTCGGGAAGAGTCGCAAAGCTGGCTGTCCGCACTTTTAGAAGAAGGGCGCTATGCAAAGGATGTATGGGACGGCGGCGTTTCCCAACATAATGTGAAGGCGGACTGCATTGCAAGAACGTAAACAAAAAGAGGCATTCTGAATTGATCAGGATGCCTCTTTTTTAGAGTTTGTTATTTTTTCATTGATATAGATGAAAAGGTTTGATCCCAAGAACAAAACGAGCAAAATATACACCCATTTTGCCGGCGTTTCCCAACCCTCGAAAAAAGGCAGAGAAGCAATGAATGTTTGTCCTTTCATGATGACAAACACCAATAACGCCACAAAGATGATGAGAGTGATTCCCTGTAAGATGAGCGTTTTTGCACTTCGTTTTTTCAAGTCGTCCCATACGTACACCAGCACGAATACGAGGGAGGCCGTTGAGATGATATCATTCGCTGTGCCGTTTATCTTGAGCCCAAACCTGAGAAAAAGATTTAAACATACAGATGCCAAAAATCCATAAAATCCGATTGTTTTAAGCAAGGTGATTCCCCCCCTCAAACCATTATAGAGGGAGATAAAGGAAAAGCCAACATGACAGGCTGTGTTCAATCATTCTAAAAACGGCTGATCTTCAGGAGGAATCGCCATGCTGGCTTTGATTTAAATATCGGCATGCGGTGAAGAAAGTTTAGCTTTTATTTCGGACCTGTGAATTGTCTTGCCGTTTGTTTCTTTTGGCTTCGGCAAAGAAAATGACCGGATAAGCGATCAAAAGCAGCCCGATAATGAATGAGATGATTCCCGGCCATTTAAAATGGGTCCAGAAGAAGCCTCCGAAAGACCCCGCTAAGCTTGAGCCGAGATAATAGCTCAGCAAATAAAGGGAGGAAGCTTGAACGCGCTGTTCGCCGGCCGTCTGCCCGACCCAGGAGCTTGCGATCGAATGCGACCCGAAAAATCCAAATGTAAAAACAGCGATTCCGGCAATTTTAAGAGGAAGCTGAGGCAGAAGCGTAAGCAATGCGCCTCCTGCGATAATGGCAATCCCGATTTTCAGCATCAACGGGCTGCCAAAACGATCGGCTTTCTTCCCCATATAGACAGAACTGAGCGTCCCCGCCAAATAAACGATAAAGATGAACCCGATGACAGTTTGAGAGAGTCTGTACGGAGGTCCCATCAACTGAAACCCGATATAATTGAACAGCGTAACAAAGCTTCCCATTAATAGAAATCCAAGTGAAATGATTGACAGCAGCCGTTTGTTCATCAAGACGGCGCCGTAGGCCAAGCTCGCTTTTTTCACACTTGTTTTTCGCTTAGCGGAGTGCTGCGGCCGGGGCAGCAAAATCCAAAACAAATAGCTTAATAGTACTGATAATGCCCCGATGATTCCTAGCGCCGCGCGCCAGCTAAACAAGTCTGTCAAAAGGCCGGTCAAAAGCCTTCCGCTCATTCCTCCGAGGCTTGTGCCGCTAATGTATAGCCCCATCATTTTGCCGAGCCCTCGCGGATCAAATTCCTCTCCGACATAAGCCATGGCGATCGCGGGCACGCCTGCAAGGAAAAAGCCAAGCAGCCCTCTCATCGCCAAGAGCGCCGCGAAGTTCGGACTAAAGGCGGTCAAGAGGCCGAGCACTGATGTCGCAAACAGGGATATTGCCATAATCGTTTTCCGGCCGAACCCGTCAGATAAAGCTGCTGCCGTGAGCAATGCAAAAGCCAATATGCCTGTTGAAATGGATAAAGTTAAGCTTGCAGCTGCCGCCGATATGCCGAATTCCTCCGCAAACAGAGGCATGAGCGGCTGTGTGGTGTAAAGTGTGGCAAATGTCACAAAACCGCTGATGAATAAGGCGATGCTCGCTTTGTGATAATCCTTCGAATGCGGCTGTATGTAGGTCATGGCAGCTCCTCTTTTCTAGAATGACAATCTATGTTTCATGGTACGCTTTCATTTGTGATGTGTCTAATTTATAATAACTATCATCATCATGCGTTTTATTTATGAAGGAGCGGATGAGGATTGGAACTCTATCAAATTGACCATTTTATTGCCGTGAGCAGGCATAAACACTTTACAAAAGCAGCCTTGGAACAACGGATTTCCCAGCCGGCTTTGAGCAGGTCGATCAAAAAGCTTGAAGAAGAATTGGGCGTCCCGCTGTTTATTCGAAAAACAAAATCGATCCGCCTGACAAAGTACGGCGAGCAGTTCCTCATCAAAGCGAAGCAGGCCCGCCTTGCCCTTGACGAAGGCGTTCAGCAAATCAGGGAAAGCGTCAATCCGAATGCCGGGGAAATCTCGGTATCATTTTTGCATACGCTTGGTTCGCGGCTCATGCCGCAGCTGATTGCCGAATTTAAAAAGAAATACCCGAATGTTGCTTTCCGTCTGTATCAGGCCGCAAATGAACATCTTCAGCACATGGTGGAGACGGGCGAAGCTGATATCTGCCTCAGCTCTCCGCCGCTTCCAAACGAGCATCTTGAATGGACGGTGTTGGATACTGAGCAGCTTTATCTGGTGCTTCCAGCCGACCACCCGCTTGCAGATCGGAAAGAAGTCGCGATCCGGTCGATTGCACACGAAGACTTTGTCTGTTTTAAGCCGGGCTATGGTCTTCGATATGTGTTTGATCAAATGTGCCGGGGACTGTCCATCAGCCCGAAGCTTGCTTTTGAAGGGGAAGAAGTGTCGACGATTTTGGGACTAGTATCAGCAGGGCTCGGTGTAGCAATCCTGCCGAAAACGGCGGAGCACGTCCATTCTCCAGTGGCATTTTGCCGAGTGTCAGACTACCGTTCTGAGAGGACGATCGGTCTCGCCGTCCTGAAAGACCATTATTTGTCGCCGGCGGCACGCAACTTTAAAGAATTTGTCATTGAATACTATCGCCGGAACGAACGGTCTGATCAGCCGTAACTCAAATAAGGACTTCTCAAGATGACAAATATCCTGTATATTGATAATGATAATTATTATCAATTGGAGGATTAAATATGACGAAAAAGCAATATTCTTATATATTCACCCTTTTACTCGCTTTCGCTGTATTTCTTTCAGGCTGTCAAAGCGGCCAGAAACAGGCTGCATCAGAGAAAAATGAAGAGAAAACAAGAGTGGTGAAAACCATCAACGGAAATGTCACTGTACCGGCTAATCCGAAGCGCGTCGTGACGATTGGCTATGCGGGAACCATGCTTGCATTCGGGATCAAGCCGCTTGGAGAAACGGGAAAGTACCTTGGAAGTCCTTATATTAAAGATCAAGTTTCAGGAATAAAGGATATCGGGGGAAAAGACGGTTTTTCAGTATCTGTGGAAAAAGTTCTTGAGCTTAAACCCGATTTAATCGTATCGATGACGAACGATTCAAAAGAATATGAAAAGCTGTCAAAAATCGCTCCCACTGTCGTCTATCCGTTCGGCACATTTAAAGATGCACGCGATGAAATGAAAACGTTTGGCAAGCTGCTCGGCAAGGAAAAGGAAGCTCGGGAGTGGACAAAAACGTTTAATCAAAAAATGAAAGCCGCCCGCGCGAAAATTAAAGATGCATCTGTAAAAGGTGAAACGTTCTCTTTAATCGGCGCATATGCAAAATCTTTATATGTCTACGGGGCATACGGGTATCGGGGCGGAGAAGCGATCTATACGCAGCTGGGACTGACGCCGCCTGAATCTGTTAAAAAGGATGCAATTGATACAGCTGACGGATATAAAGCCATATCTTTCGAGGTCCTGCCGAAATATGCCGGAGACTACATATTTGTCGACGAATCATACAACGGAAAGCTTGATCAGGACAATCCGGTTTGGGCATCGCTTGACGCGGTGAAAAAAGGCAAGGTCTTTTTCCTCGATCCGGACAGATTTTGGCCGTATGATCCAAACGCTGTTCAGGCACAGGCCGAAGAAATCGCCGACATGATTTCCAAGAAAGCGAAAAATAAATAGAAAAGCGGGGAGCCGAAAAGAATGATCCGGCTTCCCGCTTTTTCATTTTTCATAATGCTGAAATTGAATATCCAGTGTCCGGAGGTACGTTTGCAGGCCCGCATCTTGGATGGGGATGATATAGGCGGCTTCATCTGACTCATTATGGTGGGAATGCCATAATCCCGGCGGTGTAATGAAGGCTTTTCCGGTTACCCAGTCAATTCGTTTCGGATCAATGATTTCCTTTGTGGCCGGATCGATTTTGCTTCCGACTAATGTATACGTGCCGGGTGCGGCATAGGCGACAAAATCGAGAGCCACCGACTTGTGGCTGTGAGGAGCTTGATTGGAGCCGGGAGGCACGATGCCGAACATTGCCCACAATACATGGGTGATCGTCAGCGTTTGATCGAATATTTCATTGTTCAAGAGAACGGAAATGCGGTTGCGATAACGGGCGTCAGGAGCGGCGGCCGCTTCAGCCAATTTTGCTTTTGACTGTTCAGCGGTGTAGAGAGTTGGTTGAAAGCGGGATTCCGACGGCTTTACGCCCAAATAATTCAGGAGAGGTGAATCGGTGATGTAATAAATGGCTGCATCTTCTGCTGCGGTATGCCGGCTGCCTGAACCGGCAGGCAAAGTCAAAAAATCGCCTTTCTGCCAGTGAATCGTATCTTCGCCCGTTTCGGTTTTCCCTGCGCCGCTGACAATGTAATATAGTTCGCTTGTCGCACGGGGGGCAGTGTGTATCGTGTCGCCTGAACGAATCTTGATGAAGTGGGCGAGAAGGGAAGGGCTTGAAGCGGGATAATCCGTCTTCAGTTCTTCGGAAATGTCCAGCGGGATGATCCGCGTTTCACCTGTCTCATACAATTCAGGCCCGAACTCTTTCACAGGAACCGGGCTGATTATTCCGCTTCCAATCGGGTCAGAGGCAGTGGTATACTCGAAAAAACGGGCATGTTTCGTCAAATGCTCGGCTCGGGTTTCAAATTGAGAATGCATTGAAAAAACCTCCTGTTATTTTTAGATAATTCAATCATATCTCATTTGGAAGATGCTAGTAAACAGTTGCATTGACAAAAAACAGATTACGGAAAAGAGGGATTGCATTGGGAAAAGGATTGAACGGCAGAAGAATTGCCATCGGAGCATCGCGAAAAACGGATGAAATGAGCACGCTGATCAAAAAGCAAGGCGGGGTTCCCCTCATTCGCTCCCTTCAGGGTACCGTGTTTTTGGCCGAAAAAGAAGTAGGCCCTGATTTGCGTGCCTTCGTTGAAACGGGAGCCGACTGGGTGATTTTCACGACCGGAATCGGGACGGAAACGCTTGTCAGCCTAGCTGAGAAACTTGGGATCGGAGAGCGCTATTTACAAGCGATCCGCAGGGCGAAAGCGGCATCGAGAGGCTACAAAACAATCGCCGCTTTAAAAAAGCTCGGCATTACGCCCGTTGCGGCGGATGAAGACGGCACGACCAAGGGACTGATCGACTCGCTCCAATCCCACGATTTTTCCGGCAAACGGGTGATGGTTCAGCTCCACGGCGAAAACGCTCCGTCACTGCTTCAGTTTTTGGAAGAGAAAGGTGCAGACGCTGTTCCGCTTCTGCCGTATCGGCATGTTGCTCCAGACCGGGAAACCGTCGCTTTATTGTGCAGCGAGATCATCAACCGTGAAGTGGATGCGGTTTGCTTTACAACGGCTGTCCAAGTCCGCTCGCTTTTTCATTTCGCGAAAGAAAACGGCTATGCGGAGAAAATTGTTCAATCTTTTCAAGACAGCGTGTTGGCGGCCGCTGTCGGAAAAGTGACGGCAGAAGCTTTAAGAGAAGAAGGAGTCGAACGCCTTCTCGCTCCGGATCTCGAACGGATGGGAGCGATGATTGTGGAGCTGGCGCGGTTTTATGAAACGGAAGAGGGGATAAGAACACAGTAAGTGCGAAAGAAATCAGCAGATTGGGGTGTGGGAGTCTCCTTGGGGGCGTTGTGATGTTTTTTAAAGATGCAGACCCAAAAGGAAAAAAGCCGAAGATGCAGCTTGCCGTGCGGCTTTTATTTTCTGGGCCGTGATACTTTTTGGAAATAGTACTTTTGAATATTTTGATCATGAGCCGTTGATTGCGAATTTTTCTTTTTTGCTAGGCTTAGGCTTAGCCGTGTTTTTTCTGACGGAACGCCTGGTCAAACGGCTTGCATCCGCAAAAACAAGAAAAACGCTTCGCTGATGAGCCGAAGCGTTTTTTGCTTTATAAAACAAATTGATCTGAGACGAATACTGCGCCGTCTTCTTTAAACATACGGGCGGGCTTTGTTCCGATGACCCGGATGTCTGAAGTGCTTGCTGCGATTCCTGTTTCCTCTGGCAAGGCGATGACGGGAGTGCCAAAAGCATTCCTAAACCTTTTAATCAGCGGATCATGTTCAGCCTTGTAGTGGCACCAAACCGAATAGTCTCCGAGGAGCTTTAAGCCGTTAAAATCCCGCAATCCGCAAGCGTTGCGATCCATATAAGAGCAAGTCATAATGTTCTTTCCGAGAATGACGGCGCCGGCGCTTCCGCCGTAAATGGCGCCGCCGCTTTCGGCATAGCGCTTTAAAACCGCGGTAAAATGCGATTCGATGAATTGTTTTAGCAGACGAAACGTGTTTCCTCCGCCGATATATACGGCAGAAAACACGTCTAAATCGTGTACGGTTTTACCTTTGACATCCGTCCACATGACAATGTTTTTGATGCCGAGCGGGTGAAAGAGCCGGCTGATCCAGTCGAAGCCGTCATCATACCTGTCGGCGTCCATGGCAATCGGAATATACAATAATGGCTTATGAGGACAGATGCTCCGGGCAAAATGCCGATCCAGCTGTTCGGTTTGGTGTGCATCTCCGCCTCCGGAAAGAAACCATTTTCCCATCCTGACCTCCACTTATTTATCATGTTTCCTGTAATTGTTCATTCAGCACGCTGTCCTCCAAAACAGCAAATTTGTCTCCATACACTTTTGTAATGTGTTTTTCGCCCCAGGAGCACAGCGAATCCAAAATGTCTTTAAGCGTCCATCCGTATTCGCTGAGTTCGTATTCGACCTTCGGCGGCACCTGCTGGTACACGATCCGGTTGATGACGCCGTCCTCCTCCAGTTCGCGCAGCTGCTGGGTCAGCATTTTCTGCGTAATGTTCGGCATCAGCCGCTTGAGCTCGCTCGTGCGTTTTTTGCCGTGCGTCAAGTGACACAAAATCACGCATTTCCATTTCCCGCCGATCACTTCAAGTGTAGCTTCGACAGATATATTATACTTTTTCGGCTTCATGTTCTCCTCCAATCCATAGGTACCGAAAAGTACCTATCTCACTTTTTGGTTCCTATCACACTTAAAAGTGCGTACTTTTTTTCGCAGATGATATGTACCATAATATCATTAGCCGGCAGCCATTTGCTATACCTTAAAAAAGAAAGGAGAAAAAGAATGACCTCTGTTCATGATAAAAAACGCAGTATATTAGCGCTTTTAGCCTTGGCGGCCAGCGCATTTGCCATCGGCACGACCGAATTCATCAGCGTGGGGCTTCTGCCTTTAATTGCTGAAGACATGAATATTTCGGTGACGACGGCAGGACTGACCGTATCATTATACGCACTGGGCGTAACAGTCGGCGCACCTGTTCTGACGTCTGTCACATCCAGTATGCCGAGAAAAGCGCTGCTGCTGGTGATTATGCTCATTTTTATGATCGGCAACGGGCTTGCGGCATGTGCCGGAAGCATCGGTGTTTTATTAACCGCCCGCGTGATTTCGGCGTTTTCTCATGGCGTATTTATGTCAATCGGTTCAACGATTGCGGCAAGCCTAGTCCCGGCGGATAAAAGAGCCGGAGCGATATCGATCATGTTTACCGGGCTGACGATTGCAATGATTACCGGAGTTCCCATCGGCACGTTCCTCGGTCAGCAGTTCGGCTGGCGGATTGCTTTTGCGGCGATCGTCGCTGTCGGCGCACTGGCGTTTATCGCCAACAGCTTACTTGTTCCGGGCGATTTGCCGAAAGGCGTCCGAACGTCTTTCAAGAGCCAGTTGAAGCTTGTGACCAATGGGCGGCTGCTGCTTTTATTCATCATTACGGCGCTTGGTTATGGAGGGACATTTGTTGTCTTTACGTATTTATCCCCGCTGCTTCAGCATGTGACGGGCTTTAAACAGGAAGCTGTTGCCGTCATTTTGCTTGCTTACGGCATTGCCGTCGCGCTCGGAAATATTATCGGAGGTAAAGCGGCCAACAAAAAACCGCTTACTGCATTATTCTATATGTTCATCGCCCAGGCGGCTGTGCTTCTCATCTTAACGGCGGCTGCTCCTTATCAGGCAGCGGGCTTTATCGTCATCATGCTGATGGGATTTTTAGCCTTCATGAATGTCCCCGGGCTCCAGTCCTATGTGGTGATTCTGGCTGAACGGTTTGTTCCAGGGGCGGTTGATGTCGCATCAGCTGTCAATATTGCGGCGTTCAACGCCGGTATAGCGATCGGTTCTTATACAGGAGGCGCCATCACACAATCGATCGGATTGATTCACACTCCATGGGTGGGAGCTTTGATGGTGCTCGGCGCCGTCGTGCTGACAGGCTGGAGCAGGGCGCTGGAACGAAATGATCAAAAACAAAATGATCAAAAACAAAATCAAGCTTTAAAGGAAAACTGCGCATGACGCATACAAAATATAAGGAGGCCAATTAAATGATGACAGCAAAAAATTTGCAAGATCGAATCAAATTGAATAACGGGACAGCTATGCCTTGGTTTGGACTTGGCGTATTTAAAGTAGAAGAAGGGCCCGAACTGGTACAAGCCGTAAAAACGGCGATTAAACACGGCTACCGCAGTATTGATACCGCAGCCATCTACGGTAATGAAGAGGGGGTTGGGCAAGGAATCCGCGAGGGGTTGAAAGAAGCCGGCATTTCAAGAGAAGACCTGTTTGTTACATCAAAGGTCTGGAATGACGATTTAGGCTATGACGAAACGATTGCAGCCTATGAGGCGAGTCTCGAAAAGCTCGGACTTGACTACCTTGATTTATACCTGATCCACTGGCCTGTTGAAGGACGCTACAAAGCGGCGTGGAAAGCGCTTGAAACACTTTATGAACAAGGACGCGTAAAAGCAATCGGAGTGAGCAATTTTCAGATTCACCATCTGGAAGACTTGCTGAAAGATGCCGCCGTCAAACCGGCGATCAACCAGGTTGAGTATCATCCGCGGCTGACGCAGAAAGAGCTGCAAGCGTTTTGCCGTGCGCACGGCATCCAGCTGCAAGCATGGTCGCCGCTGATGCAAGGCCAATTGCTCAGCCATCCACTGCTGAAAGATATCGCGGACAAGTACGGCAAGACACCGGCCCAAGTCATTTTGCGCTGGGATTTGCAAAACGGGGTCGTTACGATTCCGAAGTCGACTAAAGCGGAGCGGATTGCCCAAAACGCGGACATATTTGATTTTGAACTGACCACCGAGGAAATGAAGCAAATTGACGCGCTGAATGAAAACACCCGTGTCGGCCCTGATCCCGATAACTTTGACTTTTAACAAAACGGCCCCGTTCGACATTCGAACGGGGCTTTAATTGAATTGTGCGGTTACACCGCCGGACTCCATCATCATCAGTTCTTTTTTCATATCCAATCCGCCCCGGTATCCCGTGAGCTGCCCGCTTTTACCGATAACCCGATGGCAAGGCACCACCATTAACAGCGGATTTGCGCCGATCGCCGCGCCTACTGCCCGCACAGCGGCCTGCTTTTCAATATGCTCGGCGATATCGGAATAGGAGCAAGTGCTGCCGTAAGGGATTTCGGAGAGCGCCTTCCACACTGCCAGCTGAAAAGGCGTGCCGGCAAGGTCGACAGGAAAGCTGAAATGAGTTCGCTTGCCGTTCAAATACGCCTGCAGCTGCTCGGCGTATTCTGCCAATCCTTTGTCATCCCGAATGAAAACTGGCTGTGTAAATCTTTTTTCAGCCCAAGCGGCCAAATCCTCGAAGCCTTGATTCCATCCCCCTGTAAAACAGAGCCCGCGGGCAGTCGCCCCAATGTGAATCTGCCAACCTCGGCAAATAAGCGTACGCCAGTATACGATTTGATCGTCCATATGTTTACCTCCGTTTCATTTGCCGGTACGACGTCGGCGATTGCCCAGTCTTCTTTTTAAACAAAGAGGCAAAATATTCCGCATTCGCAATGCCTACCATTGAAGCGATTTCTGCGATCGATCGTTCTGAATGAGCAAGCAAATCGACCGCTTTCTCAATCCTTTTCTGCAGGATGTATTCTGCCGGCGAGACGCCTTTGATTCGTTTAAATGTCCGCTGCAGGTGAAAAGGGCTGATATGGCACCTGTCAGCCAAAGCTTGCAGAGACAGCGGATCGCGATAAGATTTCTCGATGATTTGCACTACCCGCTGTGCCAGCTCTTCATCCGGCAGCAGCGCCCCGGCGGGATTGCAGCGTTTGCAGGGGCGGAACCCTTCTGATAAAGCATCTTTTGCATTGAAAAAGATCTGCACATTGTCGATTTGCGGAACTCTCGATTTGCAGGATGGGCGGCAAAATATGCCGGTCGTTTTGACCGCGTAATAAAAAACTCCGTCATAGGCGGAATCGTTTTCCGTAATTGCCCGCCACATTTCAGGCGTCAATCGTGATTTGCTGTTCATATCTTCACCCCGATATATGTCAGTATAACCTAAATGACAGCCGGGGGTGAGAGACGGAGAATGGCACAGCAAGAATACAAAGAAGGAGGGATCGGTTGCTTCGGCCTCCGAAACGCGCTACAATTCATTTACAATACAGGATGAGGTGAGAATATTGCCGAAATCAGTGAAGCAGTCCTCCTAAAATAAAAATCTATATTTTAGGAGGTAAAACATGAATTTTCAAACAATCGAGCTTGACACTTGGTATAGAAAATCCTATTTTGACCATTACATGAAGGATGCGAAATGTTCTTTCAGCATCACGGCAAACGTCAAAGTGACAAATTTGCTCGCCTTGCTCAAGAAAAAGAAGATCAAGCTGTACCCGGCTTTTATTTATATCGTATCAAGGGTCATTCATTCGCGCCCTGAGTTTAGAACAACTTTTGATGACAAAGGACGGCTGGGTTATTGGGAACAAATGCATCCGTGCTATGCGATTTTTCATCAGGACGACCAAACGTTTTCCGCCCTCTGGACGGAATACTCAGACGATTTTTCGCAGTTTTATCATCAATATCTTCTGGACGCTGAGCGCTTTGGAGACAAAAGGGGCCTTTGGGCTAAGCCGGACATCCCGCCCAATACGTTCTCAGTTTCATCTATTCCATGGGTGAGCTTTACAAACTTCAATTTAAACCTTGATAACAGCGAACACTTGCTGCCGATTATCACAAACGGGAAATACTTTTCAGAAGGCCGGGAAACATTTTTGCCCGTTTCCCTGCAAGTACACCATGCCGTGTGTGACGGCTATCATGCCGGCGCCTTCATGAACGAGTTGGCACGGCTTGCCGCCGATTGTAAGGAGTGGCTTGTGTGACAGAGGAAAGGCCGATATGATTCGGCCTTTTTTATATGCGCTGCTTAGCGGTCTTACTGTGGTGTGTTTACTCCCGGCATTTGGAACGCCGGCTCTCAACAAACTTTCTGTAGTGAAAATCATGAACCAAACGGATCGTCGGCCTGATTAACAGCTGAAAGCTGCCGATCACAAACATCCATAGTCCCGCCGGCTTCAGTTCCTCGGAGAAAAAGCAGAAGCTCCCGACAAGGAATAAAAGGCCGATGAGAAAATCGTTTAATGTATGTAGAACTTTGTATCTTTTTTTGAAAAAGAGTTCATATCGATTGTTATTGTTTTGCGGCATTGCTTGATCACTCCAATCCTTTTATTTACCCTGCCGGAAGCCGGAGTGAAACGCCGGTATACATAGGATTTATGAATTAGGAAAACATATGGGGAAATAAACCATCCAGGAGTGAAAAATATGCGGTTATTCATATGTGCATCGTGCCTGTTCGGCTTGATTGTTCCGTCATTTGAAACGAAAGCGCTGACGTTTGAAGAATTGCCGGTTAAACAAGCTTCAAAACAATGGGAAGTTCAAATCGGTAAAGCCGAAGCCGGAAACGGAATGGCGAAACCGGAAAAAGGAGCGTTTCATACTTATGCTGTCGAAATCAAAAACATTGGACATGATGTGGCTTAGGCGGAAATTTTTGTCTATCGGAACGAGCCTAATTCTTCAACGAAATTTTCGCTTTGGAACATTCCTCACGAAAATCCGGTTTCTTTAGCCAAAAGCTTAAATCACGGAAGCTCTGTCAAGCACCGCAATCTGCTTATGGCAGAGAATGCGACCGAATTGGAAGTGGACATGATTTGGACGGAAAAAGGAAGCGAAGGCAGACTTTTAAAGGAAACGTTCATTTTCAAGGGAGATGAATCATGAAGAAAAAATGGCCGTTCATCGTCAACGGTCTTTTTTTAATGACTTAGGCAGCCGATCGTTCGGCCATACGATATCGAAGCGACCTCGAACCAGCAGAGCTCGTCACAAAACATTTGCATTTAAAGAAAAATACAGGATGTTTTCACCAATATTTTTCTCAATGATGATACACTATTGACAAGCTGCTACTTTGGGAGGGTGTTTCCATAGATGCCGATGAAGCAAAAACACCAAATGTGTCATGAGAGCTCTCTCTAATCGATATAAAAGTAGGGTGAACCGGGGTTGTCAATCTGTAAAAGATCTTTTTTTATCCCGTGATACGCTTTTGGAATTCTGAATCTTCAAGAAAGTCCCCAGCCTTTTGCTGATCAATCGAGAACAAAGGATGATACATATGAAAAGAATAGATAAAATCTACCATCAGCTGCTGGATAATTTTCGCGAAAAGAATATCAATCAGCTTTTAAAGATACAAGGGAATTCGGCTAAAGAAATCGCCGGGCAGCTGCAAATGGAGCGTTCCAATGTCAGCTTTGAATTAAACAATCTCGTTCGGGCCAAAAAGGTGATCAAGATTAAAACGTTCCCCGTCCGCTACATCCCGGTGGAAATTGTTGAAAACGTCTTGAACATCAAATGGAATTCAGAGTTGATGGAGGTTGAAGAACTGAGGCGGCTGGCTGACGGCCAAAAAAAGCCGGCGCGCAATATATCCGCCGATCCCCTCGAGCTCATGATCGGGGCTAAAGGGAGCTTGAAAAAGGCAATTTCTCAGGCGAAAGCGGCAGTCTTTTATCCTCCGCACGGCTTGCATATGCTGCTGCTCGGGCCGACGGGTTCGGGGAAATCGCTGTTTGCGAATCGGATCTACCAGTTCGCCGTTTATTCTGACATATTGAAGCCCGATTCCCCGTTCATCACATTCAACTGTGCAGATTACTATAACAACCCTCAATTATTGCTCTCTCAATTGTTCGGACATAAAAAAGGGTCTTTTACAGGTGCGGGTGAAGACAAAGCAGGATTAGTCGAGCAGGCGGACGGGGGCATTCTGTTTATGGATGAAATCCATCGCCTCCCGCCGGAGGGGCAGGAAATGCTGTTTTATTTCATAGACAGCGGCACATACAACAGGCTTGGTGAAACAGAGCATAAACGAACGGCAAAAGTCCTGTTTATCTGTGCGACAACAGAAAATCCGAGCTCTGCATTGCTGAAGACATTTTTGCGGAGAATTCCGATGACCGTACATATCCCTTCGCTCAATGAACGGTCCCTTGGAGAAAGAGTGGAGCTGACAACGTTTTTATTGGGGAAAGAAGCAGAGCGGATCAAAAAAAACTTAAATGTGCACATCGATGTCTATAATGCACTGATTCATTCTGCAAAATTCGGAAATGTCGGGCAGCTGAAATCAAATGTACAGCTGGTCTGTGCGCACGGGTTTTTAAATAACCTTGACAAAGACGAGGTTGTTGAACTGACCGTCCGGGATCTTCCGGACGAGATCAAAGAGGACTGGATGTCCAGCAGCAAAAATATTGAACGGAGCAAAATGATTTCTGAATATGTCAACATTACAACGATCATCTCTCCGATTGTGGAAGATGAAGCAACGAAAATCGATGACTCCTTTAACTTGTATCATGTCATAGAAGAAAAAGCGAAAATCCTCAATAAAGAAGGCTTAACAAAAAAGCAAATCAATCAATATATATTAACGGATATTCATTTGCACGTCAGAAGCTTTTTTAATCAGAAAATGCTTCAAAACCACAGTTTACTCAAATTCGTTGAAGACGACGTGATTCAGATGACGAAAGAATTAAAGGGAGTCGCCGAACATGAGCTTGACTGCAAGTTCGACCGTAAATTCATCTATTTCCTGAGCATGCACATCGCCGCATTTTTAAAGCGCGGAAAGCAGATTGATGTCTTAAATTCGCAGGAAACAGATGAAATCAGGGAAACCCATGTGAAAGAATACGAGGTCGCACTCATTTTCAAAGATAAAATTCAAGCATATTTCAAAGTAACCGTTCCGGAAATCGAAGTCATCTACTTGACGATGCTCATTCAGTCGATTAAATCATGGAAAGAAAACAAAAGGACGGGCATTGTCGTGGCCGCCCATGGAAACAGCACGGCAAGCTCTATGGTTGAAGTAGCCACTGAACTGCTGGGAAGCACCCCGATCGCTGCGGTTGATATGCCTTTGACCGTTTCACCCTCGGAAATCGTCAGCTGCCTAGCGGAGAAAGTGAAGCAGGTTGATGAAGGAGAAGGCGTTTTAATGCTTGTCGACATGGGATCGCTTGCGATGCTGGAAAGCAGGCTTGAACAACAAACGGGCGTTAAAATAAAAACGATCAGCAATGTTACGACATCGATGGTGCTCGATGCCGTCCGCAAGGTGAATTATTTGAATTTGAATTTGCACGCCATCTACGATTCGGTTACAAAGGATTTCATCGATTTATGGGCCGATAAACCGCGGGTCTCAGGCAAAAAGAAGGCGATCGTCTCCATTTGCACAACAGGCGGCGGAACGGCGAAGAAGCTCGAAGAGATTTTAACATCAATCGTGAGCAGGACATCTGATGAACAAATCAGCATTTTGACGGTGCCATCGATCAAATTAGCAAGCCGCATCAAAGAAATTGAAAAAGCGTATGAGATTCTTGCCACGGTTGGCACGAAGAACCCTAAAATCGATGCTCCGCACGTCCCTTTAGAAGTATTGATTGAAGGGGAAGGGGAAAAAGTGATTCAGCAGGTGATTGCAACCGGCGATATCCCGATGAGCGGCGGATTATCCGGTGAAAATGTGGTTGTAAAGGAGCTTTGCGAAGACAGCCTGAAGAAGTATCTTGTCTTTTTGAATCCCTATCATGTGATAGACATGCTGTTGGAGTGGCTTCAGACGGTTCAAGACGAACTGCGTATGACATTCAGCAACGCTGTGCTGATCAAAGTCATCATGCATACCGCTTTTGCTTTTGAAAGGGTGATCAAACAGAACCCGATCGCTTTTCCGGAGGAGGAAGAGATGAATGATCAGCTTGAAAACGTTCTTCACATCACAGAGAAAACATTAAAGCCTTACGAAGAAAAGCTTGGTCTTGCGATCAGCGAAGATGAAAAAATGTTTATCGCGTCCATCTTTGCTGAAGAGTTATAGCTGTTTCCCATCGGCAATTTTTTCATGTAAACCTGTATTAAGTGGACCCCCATTTTAATACAGGTTTATTTTTATGCTTAAACGTGTTTCAAATATGAAAATAATTCGTCTTGAAATACAATGAAAGCGCTTAATACAGCTTTGTTGGCACGATACTTGCATTATAAATAAGCGAACGAAAAAAGAAAGGAGCAAATGTACATGATTACAGTCATTATCAGCGGCCACGGAAACTTTCCCATAGCATTAAAAGAATCTTCAGGGATGATATTCGGAGAAGAGGAGAGCCTGATCGCGGTGCCGTTTCTGAAAGGGGAAGGCATTCAGACACTGCAAGAAAAATATCATCAGACGCTGAAGGATGTTCCGGAGGAACACGAGGTGCTTTTTTTAGTGGATATTTTCGGCGGGACGCCATATAACGCAGCGACCCCTTACATCGCGAAAGAGCGGAGATTCGATATGGCAGCCGGAGTGAACCTGCCGATTTTGTTAGAGGCATTGAGCTTGAGGGAGCATATGCCGCTCAAACAACTGCTGAACCAGTTGAAAAAGATGAGCCGGGAATGCTTCCAAATATGCAGCGAGCAATTGGAAAAATTCAGTCAGTCCAATCAGGGAAGAGAGGATGAATTGTAATGAAAATCGTTTTGGCAAGAATTGATGACCGCTTTATTCACGGCCAAGTATTAACAAGATGGATCAAAATCCACGCTGCTGATCGCATTATCGTTGTCTCCAATGAGGTGGCACAGGACGAAATGAGAAAAACGCTGATCCTTTCTGTTGCACCTTCAAATGTAAAAGCCAGCGCCGTTTCGATTTCCAAAATGGCCAAAGCGTTCCACAGTCCGCGGTACGAAGATACGACGGCAATGCTGTTATTCGAAAATCCGGGCGACATTGTTTCCTTAATCGAAGCAGGCGTTCCGATCGAAACAGTCAATGTCGGCGGGATGCGTTTCGAGAATAACCGCAGGCAAATCACGAAATCGGTAAGCGTTACTGAAAAGGACATCAAAGCGTTTGAACAATTGCAAGAATTGGGCGTAAAGCTTGAATTGAGGCAGCTGCCGTCAGATTCGAGCGAAGACTTTATGCAGATTTTAAGAAACGCAACAAAATCCTAGAAGGAGGGTTCTAAAGGCATGTCAACGATTCAAATTATTTTGCTGCTCGTCATTGCAGCTATAACAGGTATCGGTAGTGTATTGGACGAAGGGCAGACACACCGTCCGCTGATTGCCTGCACTTTGGTCGGCCTTGTCCTCGGGGATCTGAAAACAGGCATCATTCTCGGCGGAACGCTGGAGCTGATGGCGCTTGGCTGGATGAATGTCGGTCTTGCAATGGCCCCCGATACGGCCATCGCTTCCGTGATTTCGACTATCTTAGTGATTACCGCCGATCAGGGAATCGGCGAAGGGATCGCCGTCGCGGTGGCTTTGGCAGCTGCGGGTCAGGCGCTGACGATTTTCGTCCGGACGATCACCGTATTTTTAATTCACCGCGCCGACAAATACGCAAAGGATGGCAATTTTAAAGGAATTGAAATTATGCATATAACTGCCATGGCGTTTCAGGCGCTGCGCGTTATGATTCCGACATTGATCGTGGCTCTGATCAGTGTCAGCGCTGTTCAGGCGTTTTTGGGAAATATTCCGGAAGTCATCACAAAAGGCTTGCAAATAGGCGGAGGCATTATCGTTGTTGTCGGGTATGCGATGGTCATCAACATGATGAACATTCCGTATTTGAAGCCGTTTTTCTATATCGCTGGCCGCGTTTACCGATTTCAATTTAGTCGGCTTCGGCGCCCTCGGGCTCTGTCTGGCATTTTTATATCAGCAAGTGATGCAAAAAAATCATGCTCAAGGGGCGGTTGCTGCCGCCAGTGACGGCAGCATGGCCGCTTATGATGATGACGATGATCTGGATGCTTAAAAATTAAAGGAGGGACGAATAATGGGCACAGAAAAAAGATTAACGAAGAGAGAGATTTTCAGTATGTTTATCCGCTCAAACTTTTTGCTCGGATCTTTTAACTTTGAGCGTGTACAGGCGCTCGGCTACTGCTACGTCATGATTCCGGCGATCAAAAAACTGTACGGTCCGGGAGCAAAACGGAGCGAAGCGCTCCAGCGCCATTTGGAATGGTTTAATACACATCCGTGGCTGACAGCGCCGATATTTGGCGTAACCGCTGCGATGGAAGAAGAAATGGCCAACAATAAAAAGATTGATGCCAAAGCAATTAATGGAATGAAAATCGGCTTAATGGGCCCGTTGGCAGGCGTGGGCGACCCGATTTTCTGGGGGACGTTGCGCCCGGTTTTGGCGGCCTTGGGAGCGTCGCTTGCTTTAAGCGGAAACATCGCCGGCCCGCTTTTGTTTTTCTTTTTAATCAACGCCGTCAGATTAAGCACTAAATACTACGGATTAAAGTACGGCTATGTGAAAGGCATGGAAATATTGCAGGACTTGGTGGGGAACCGCATTCAAAAACTGACGGAAGGCGCTTCAATACTCGGGCTGTTTGTGATGGGAGCTCTCGTTTCCAAGTGGACCACAATCAATATCCCGATCGTCGTGTCGAGAATTAAGGATGATGCAGGCAAAGTCGATGTACAGACCGTGCAAAACATTTTAGACAGCATCATGCCTGGTGTGCTGCCTTTAGGATTGACATTGCTCGCTGCCTGGATGCTTCGCAAAGGGGTGAATCCTCTGCTCATGATTTTCGGTATTTTTATCATCGGGATTGTCGGCTATTGGGCAGGTTTTTTGGCATAACATGTTTTGGGTGTTCTTTTCTTAGCTTTTGAGAAGCAGGTCCATTCGGCCGCAAAAAAGGGGGCGGCTGTTTGGACTTCCTGCCTAAAAAACCGAGTGAAGAAGAGGGGGGGAAAAGTCATGAAAAAGAGAATGATTCAGATGGGGATCATAGGGGCTATGATGTTCCCGGAAGCCTTTTCCGCAGCTGCTGCCGACCCGGACTACTATAACGAGGATCATCGGCCCAAGTATCATTTCACGCCGGAAGCAAACTGGATGAATGACCCGAACGGGATGGTGTATTACGCGGGGGAATATCATCTGTTTTATCAATATCATCCATATGGCTTGCGCTGGGGGCCAATGCATTGGGGGCACGCGGTAAGCAAAGATTTAGTCAAGTGGGAGCATTTGCCGGTCGCACTGTATCCGGATGAAAAAGGAACTATTTTTTCGGGCAGCGCTGTCGCCGATCGGCATAATACTACAGGGTTTCAAACAGGGACGGAGAAGCCGCTCGTTGCCATTTATACGCAGGACCGGAGCGGGGAACAAGTGCAAAGCATCGCCTACAGCAATGACAAAGGCAGGACATGGACGCAGTACTCAGGCAACCCTGTCATTCCAAATCCGGGAAAAAGAGATTTCCGCGATCCGAAAGTCATTTGGCATGAACAGACAAAAAAGTGGGTGATGTTGCTTGCGGGGGGCGATCGAATTCTGATCTATACATCGCCTGACTTGAAGCGGTGGACATATGCGAGCGAATTCGGCGAAGGAGAGGGCAGCCATGGAGGCGTGTGGGAATGTCCGGATCTGTTTGAGCTTCCTGTAGAGGGCAGGCCGAATGAAACGAAATGGGTGATGCAAGTCAGTGTTGGAGACGGTGCTGTCTCAGGAGGATCAGGCATGCAATATTTCGTCGGCAGTTTTGACGGAACAACCTTTAAAAATGAAAACCCGCCGAATCGCGTACTATGGACAGATTACGGCAAAGACTTCTACGCAGCTGTCAGCTGGTCTGATATCCCGAAGTCAGACGGACGAAGGCTTTGGTTAGGGTGGATGAGCAATTGGCAATACGCAAACGATGTTCCCACTTCCCCGTGGAGAAGCGCAATGTCGATCCCGAGAGAAGTAAAATTGAAAGCGTTTTCCGAAGGGCTTAGAATGATTCAAGCTCCGGTAGCGGAGCTGCAGTCGATACGGGGAGCATCGCAAACGTGGAAAAACAAGATCATTTCGCCTCGAAACGGAAATTTGCTGAAAGGGCTGTCAGGCGATGCTTATGAAATCAATGCGGAATTTCAAGTAAATACCGGAGCTGCGGCCGAATTCGGCTTTAAAGTCCGAACAGGGGAAAACGAGTATACGAAAATCGGCTACAGCAAAAACAGCGCTTCACTGTTCGTCGACCGGAGCCAATCAGGAAACGTCTCCTTTAATCCGAACTTTAACACTGGAAAGCATGCGGCCCCGCTGGAACCGGTCGCTGGGAAGGTGAAGATGCGCATTTATGTCGACCGCTCTTCAGTCGAAGTATTCGGCAACGACGGGAGGCAGGTGATCACCGACATTATTTTGCCGGACCAATCCAGCAAAGGGCTAGAAGTATACGCATCAAACGGGTTTGTCAAGCTGAATTCCATGACGGTTCATCCTCTGAAAAAAGTATGGGGAGCGTCGCCCTTTCAATCAAATTTGACCGGCTGGACGACCGTAAACGGTGTATGGGCCGATACGATTGATGGAAAACAAGGGCGCTCTGAAGGAGATTCGTTCATTTTATCTTCAGCAAAAGCAACAGATTTCACATATGAAGCAGATGTCGCGATAAAGGATGGAAATGGAAGAGGGGCAGGGGCTCTCGTGTTTCGGGCCGATCAGGATGTTAAAAACGGATACCTTGCCAATGTGGATGCCAAGCATGACGTGGTGAAGTTTTTCAAATTTGAAGACGGCTCGGCCTCTGTTATTGCCGAACACCGCACACCGATAGAAACCGGCCGGAAATATCACCTGAAAACGGTGGCCCGCGGTGCAAACTTTTATATTTACCTTGATGATCAATTGGTGATAAGCGCCCGGGATTCAACGTTTGCCGATGGAGCCTTCGGTTTGAATGCATGGGATGCGACCGCAGTCTTCCAACATGTTTATGCCAAACGATGATCATGTGGCTGGAATGCCGGGCATTCCAGCCTTTCCTTTAAAAGACGCTGCGGACCAATCCGCCGTCCGCACGCAAGGCTGCACCATTGATCGGCGAAGAAAGCGGACTGCTTAAAAATGTGACAAAGTGCGCGATTTCTTCCGGCCGAATCAGCCTTTGTATGATAGAGGTCGGCCGGTTTTCTTTCATAAACCGCTTTTCCGCTTCTTCGACTGTCAGGTTTTCATCCGGATAGAGGGTCTTCAGCATCGTTTCAACGCCTTCGGTTAAGGTTGAGCCCGGCATGACCGTATTGACGGTCACATTTGTACCTGCCGCTAGCTCTGCCAGGCTCCGGGAAATCGAAAGCTGCATCGTTTTTGTTGCGCTGTAATGAGCCATTTCCTGTGACGGCATAACCGCGGCTTCGCTCGCAATAAAAATGACCCGGCCTTCTTTTTTCTCGATCATGCTTTGCAAATACCTCCGCGAGAGCCTTACCCCGCTCATAATATTCACTTCGAAAAAGCGGAACCAATCCTCATCCGGTATCTCGAAATATTCCGCCGGTTCAAAGATCCCTAAATTATTGACCAGAATATCAACATCCGGGAATGCTGCTAATAGGCTTTGACACCCTTTTTCAGTGCCAAGGTCATAAGGGGCCGCTTGAAGAACAGCCTCGGGAAATTGGCCTTTCAATTCGTCTATTGTTTGGTTGACCTTTTCTTGCCGGCGTCCGTTAATGATGACAGACGCACCTTCTTTCGCAAGTGAAGCGGCAATCGCTTTGCCGATTCCGGACGTCGATCCGGTCACCAACGCTCTTTTTCCCCGTAAATCCAAGTTCATCATTGATCCCTCCGTTTTCTTTTCATTATAAACAGAACAATGTCAAACAAAACATCAATTATGATTATGGAACAGAAGACACCAAAACGGAAGTACGCACTTTTAAGTCATATAGGCACTTTTTTGTGCCTATAGGTATAAGGAGGGAACTTGATCAAAAAAACCCGCCGGCTGTAAACGGCGGGCTTGCTGTTTATGGGAAATTCAATCATAACAAGTAACGGTGATATATGTATCATTCCCTTTAAACAGGACGAGTTCTGCTTGTTTATTCGCACCATCTGTAAAACTGCTGACATCGATCGCCGGACTGTTGCTTTTCGGTCCGACGTAGAAATTTTTTCTTGCGATTTCAGGCGTGCTTCCCGCCCCGTCAACTTCATACAGCGTAAATGTAAAGCCGTAAAAGCTGTTGTTGTGAAAATAAAATTTCCCTCCGCTTGATTTGATGATCGGAGTTTGCGACGTCATGCCGTATGTGCCGATATTATCCCATACACCGGCACCTGCTGCAGTCGCCGAAGAAAAAGGCAAAAGCAAACACGCCAAAGTGAGCAGTAAGGCACCGATTTTGCTGAATTTCATGGCTTGAGCCTCCTTTTGAAGTCATTACATGGGGGATTATATCATCATTGCCAATGAAACGAATGAGGCGTTACTCCCCGACGCCTTTTCTGCACGATGCATTTTTTGTAAGCAGCATCCATAAACTGTCTTTCATTAAGACAAAAGACCGGGGGATAGGCGCTCATTTTGCATGCATATGCTCTTTTTTGCTGGTGTCGATGAAAAATACAAAAAATTTATATTTTTTAAAATTCGCACTTTACAGGTAGGCATAGTATAGATTATATTTAACAATAAAAATAAACCAATTGAAGTGGGAGGCCAACATGAAAAAGCTGATTGTGTTTGTCTTGATAGGATTATTTGCGCAGCTGATAGATGGCGCCTTAGGGATGGCGTACGGGGTGACATCGTCATCATTGCTGCTTGCCTTCGGCATCGCACCGGCGGTTGCGTCAGCATCCGTTCACCTGGCGGAAGTCGTTACAACCGCGGCATCTGGTGTGTCGCATATAAAGTTTGGAAACGTCGATAAACAAACGGTCAAACGACTCGTCATCCCAGGATCGCTCGGGGCATTTCTCGGCGCTTCCTTTTTAAGCAACATTCCGGGTGAGCTTGCGAAACCTTATATTTCAATGTTTCTGCTTGTTCTCGGCGTGTATGTGCTCATTCGATTTCTATTCATGTTTAAAATAGGAGAGCAAAAAAACAATATCAGCCTTTCGAGAAAAAAAGCCGTTCCCCTGGGATTGATCGCGGGTTTTGCCGATGCAACCGGAGGGGGCGGCTGGGGGCCGATTGCCACTCCTGTTTTGTTATCCAAAAAAGGCGTCAGTGCGAGAAAAGTAGTGGGAACTGTTGACACAAGCGAGTTTGCCATTGCCGTTTCGGCAACGTTAGGATTTTTCATTTCGCTCGGCTGGGAAGAAGTCAATTGGCTGTGGGTTGGTGCATTGATGATTGGCGGAATTATTGCGGCACCGATTGCCGCCTGGCTGGTGCAGAAGGTGCATGCCCGATTAATGGGCGTTCTGGTCGGCGGGCTGATCATCCTCGTCAACACAAGAACGCTTATCCATTCGTGGATCGATCAAACAGCATTATATCCGGTTATTTATATTGGAATTATCGCAGTTTGGATATCAGCTATTGTCTATATTGTTGTAAAAATAAGAACAAGTGATCAAACTGCTCAAGCGTTCAATCAGTAACTCTGCGACGGCTTTAGGCTTTCATGGACGTCGCCGTCAACAAACGAATAGATTCCGATCGGACAACCGAAGGGCTCCTGTTAGACTGCCGTTCCTTAAAAAGGAACTGTTAACTAAGAGGATTTTTTATTTTTAAATTTACTTATAGCGAGATCGGCATAGCACCGGTCTCAGCTTGTTTTCATTCCTTTTTTACATCTCTCCGTCTCATTTCTATACAAGGAATGCGGAAGGTGTTCATTAATGAACACCTCCCGCTTGATTGCCGATTGAATGTGGATTTTCCTGGAATTATAATATTTGTGAATGAGTGGATGTGAACAGCCTAACGCATTATTTCGGTATACAATTCCGATGCAGGCTGTTATTTACAAAAACAGAGATGGAGGTTGGATGTATGTCTTCAAAACAAGAGGAGAGCTTCGCCATATTAACTGAGAGAGAATTGTCTTCTGCAGCATTTAAAGATGAGGCGTATGAATTTTACAAGCGATTACGCGCTTCCCGTCCTGTCTGTCCCGTATCGATGGGGGAGCTGGGCGAAGGCTGGCTCATTACGAGGTACGATGATGCGGTCCATATATTAAAGGATGCAAGAGTGAAAAAAATTACGAAAATGCGTTTACCGAAGAAGAATTAGAGAACTTCTCCGCTCTGGAAAATGAAGAACCTTTATCAAAGCATATGCTCAACGCAGATCCCCCCGACCACGGCCGTTTGCGGTCTCTTGTTCAGAAAGCATTTACTCCCCGGATGGTTTTACAGCTCGAAAACAGAATCCAAAAAATAGCTGATTCCTTATTGGATCAAGTAGAACCGAATCATTCCATGAATCTTGTAGACGACTTCGCTTTCCCGCTGCCGATCATTGTCATCAGCGAGATGCTTGGTATTCCGCTTGAAGATCGGCAAAAATTCAGAGTTTGGTCCCAGGCGGTTATTGATTTTTCTGACACGCCCGAAAGCCTGGAGGAATACAAGTATAAAATAGGCGAATTCGCTGAATACCTGGAATATTTGGTACGCAAAAAAAGGGACGAGCCGGCTGAGGATTTAGTCAGTGCATTAATTCAGGCAGAAAGCGAAGGAACGAAATTAAGCATAGAAGAGCTGTATGCGACGATTATGCTTCTTATCGTCGCAGGACATGAGACAACGGTAAACTTAATAACCAATATGACCTTGGCCTTGCTGAACCACCCTGAGCAACTGGAAAAGCTTCGCCAAAACGCAGATTTAATCGACTCAGCCATTGAAGAGGCGCTCAGATTTTACAGCCCCGTGGAATTAACCACCCTCCGCTGGGCGGCCGAACCGTTTACATTGCACGGCCAGGAGATTAAGAGAAAAGATGTGGTCATCATTTCATTAGCCTCGGCCAACCGCGATTATATGGTCTTTTCGAATGCCGACCGCTTTGATATTGAAAGAAAGGATAACCGCCACCTAGCCTTTGGCCATGGCAGCCATTTTTGCCTGGGCGCACCGCTTGCCCGATTGGAAGCCAAAATCGCCATTCAAACCTTGCTGCGCCGCTTTGAACATATAGAGATTAAAGGCGAAAGGGAGCAGATCAAATGGAAAGGCAACTTTTTGATGAGAGCTTTAGAAGAGCTGCCATTATCTTTTTAAATGATGGGATTTGCGATCAGCTGTGATGTGCTATCTGCCATTTCGGCAAGAGAAGGTATGGAATGTTTTCATCTTGAAAATAGAACATCAGACGATGAGACGTTCATCTCTATCACAAGGCTCATAAAAAAATCGTACTCCCCGATATGACGGGGAGTACTCCTCTTGCCGGCTTAATCTTCTATTGTTATTCAGGTTCGCTTTCACGAATGCCTCCTCTCATATTTTCCTCGCAGGTTTACCGCACAACAGCTTTAACTTTCTTATTGATTTTAATATTTGTAAGTTTCTTGTTTCTGTTTATAATTAGAAACATATGTTAATGTTCCGGCACCTGTTGAAACCGCTTGACAGATGGGCATTCCCGGAATATTATGTGAGGCTCTTTAAAATATACTGGCTAAAGAAGAAAGGTGTTTTTTAATTTGAGAGGATTCATCAAATGGGCAGGATTGGCGATTCTGTGTATTGGCTTGTTTGCGTGTACTTCTAACAGGAATGCCGAAAATGTTCATTATGCAAAAGACGACAGACAAACATTGGATATTTATACACCGCAGTCAAACGAGGGCGAAAAACATCCCGTTCTCATCTACCTTCACGGCGGAGGATGGACAAGCGGCGACAAAAGCAGGGCTGCTTCGAAGCCGGCATTTTTTACGGATAACGGCTATGTTTTTGTATCTGTCAACTATCGGCTTCATCCCGATGTTCAGTATGATGAAATGGCTGATGATGCGGCCAAGGCCGTAAAATGGGTGATGGATCATGCGGACGAGTATCAAATCGATCCGTCAAAAATCAACGTCATGGGACATTCGGCAGGGGGACACTTGGCCGGATTAATTGCCGCAGATTCAACATATTTAAATCGTGTCGGCCTCACGCCGGCCGCACTCAATTCGATTGTTGTTTTAGATGGCCCCTTGGATATGAAACGATTCATCGAAGCGATCCCGTCTTATAAAGAAGTGTTTGGCACAGACGAAAAGGTGTGGACAAAAGCATCGCCGCTCTCATACATAAACAACTCAAAATTGCCGCCGGCCTATCTTGTGACCCGCTGGGAAGACCCTGCCGTTTACAAGTTCGCGGAAACCGCAAACAAAGCGAAGGCAACGGAATTTGTGTATCAAGTCAACAGCTTATCTCACAGTGATTTAAACAAGATGTTCGGCTCTCCAGATGCACCGGCAGAAGCGCAGAATCTGACAAAAGCGGTTATGGCGTTTTTAGAGAAGGAAAATAAATAGATCAAACGGCCGACTCGGCTTCCTACATGTACTTGCTGAAAGGATATAAACAGCTGTTAAACTAGCAGAGAAAGGCCGAAAATGTTAAATTCGGCCTCTTCTCACACTTGGCACCCCCTTACTCATAAGACATCGATCTGAAAATTCCCAAAATATAAACAAAACATTAATAAAATCAAGCCATTTGATTAACAAATTTACGATACGATCATATAGAACTTGATGATTGGGAAAAGCATTTTGAGAGAAGATTAAGAGCAAGGGAGATATGATGTGAGAATGAAACGATTAAGGATGAGGAAGCATTTACTGATAGCTGTCTGTACTTTGGCACTTCTTCTAAGTTCCCCGATTGTAAGCGATGCGAGCCCGGCAACTAAACCAACAACTGCAGATTCGCCGCAATCTTCCGGATTTTTCGTAGACCATTACAAAAATAATATCTCTGCCAATACGACGGCGGAATCCAATCCTGTCATCGGCCTGCTTTCCGAATTTAATAAACTTTGGACTCCCGGAAAGACATGGAATACCGGTACTAAACTGAACAGCAGGGTGCTGGATGCCAACATTCAAAAAGTCGTGGATATTGCTGAACGCCGCACGATGCTTGAGGAAAATGCTGCCTATTTTGATGATCGGCGGAGCCAGAGCTACAGTATAATTGACGGCCTCGGCAAGCTTGCCGGCGTCTATCGAATGAACGCGGGAGCGACGACAACGATCACCAGCATTCCGGCAGATGCCTCGATTAGAAAATACAATGATGAAGGAACCAATTCGGGCAGCACCAGCTCTGAACTTGGAAATGTCGTAAGTTTGGTCAATACTTTACGCGGCAACTATTCTTCATCGAATCCGGCTAAAAGCTATTTCAACTATCCCCGCCCGTTTCGCTGGAAAGACAATTCGATCATTGTTCCAACGCTTATCCCCGTCATCAATCCTGATCCGAACAAAGACGGAGGTTTTCCAAGCGGACACACGAACGCCGCATATCTCAGCGCTTTTGCTATGGCCTATGCGATACCGGAGCGTTATCAGGAGCTGCTGACTCGCGCTTCAGAACTCGGTCATAACCGGATTGTTGCCGGTATGCATTCCCCGCTGGACGTCATGGGGGGACGAGTAATGGCAACGGCTTTGTCTGCAGCAATCCTGTCTGACCCCGCAAATGAAAGATTGAAGAAAACGGCTTTTGATGAAGCCCGCCGTAAATTATTAACGCAAACCGGTACAGCTGAAGACAGATACAGCGATTATGAGAAGAATAAAAAACAATATACGGAACGATTGACATATGGATTTCGTCAAATGAACAAAACCGCCAAACCAATGGCAGTTCCAAAGGGAGCCGAAGTCCTGCTGGAAACACGTTTTCCTTACCTTGACCAAAAGCAGCGCCGTTCGGTTTTAGCCACTACCGGTCTTCCGGCCGGCTACCCTGTTCTTGATGATCGAGAAGGATGGGGAAGGCTTAATCTCTTTTCCGCGGCAGATGGGTATGGGGCTTTTACCAAAAATGTTACCGTGACCATGGATTCCGCAAAAGGCGGCTTCCATACAGCCGATCGCTGGCGCAACGACATCTCCGGCACCGGAAAGCTGACCAAAAAAGGGACAGGCGCTTTGAAGCTGGAAGGGGATAATACATATTCCGGCGGTACACGGATTGATCAAGGAACACTTGAGGGCGGTTCGGAGACAGCTTTCGGGAGAGGTGATGTTGCACTAAACGGAGGCATCCTTAAGGAAGATGCGCCGGGAAAACTGATCATCGAAGGAGACTACAAACAATCTGCTAAAGGAATACTTGAACTTCAGCTCAGCGGCAAAAAAGATCAGTTGAAAATTAAGGGAAAAGCAAGATTGAAAGGGACATTGCGTCTCAATTTTACGGACAATTACGTACCGGCTGACGGATCGGCGATCATAACCTTCCGCAAGCGTCATGGATCATTTTCTTCCGTCGAGACCAGTGGATTGCCAAGCAAGTATAAAGTGAAGATCATCTATAAATCCAACAGTATTCAGTTGAAAGTTGAGCAAAAGGGGAGAAGCTGATCTGCAAGAGGATTCACTCAAAAGCTGCAAGCTGGCGCATACTGCCGCCAGCTTGCTTTTAGTTTTGATGAAATCACAGCCAGAATGGCTGTACATCTTGAATGGGGAATCTTAAAAAATAGTCGGCACCATTCCCCCGTCCATACGGATCGGGGACCCTTTAAATGCGGATGCATAGGGACTGCATACAAATGCAGCCAGTCTGCCGATTTCAATAGGCTTGATAAATCGCTGTATTTCGGATTGAGGCAGGTTTGTCGTCATAAATTTCTTCTCTTTTTCTGAAAAAGTCATCCCTTCATCGGGGTACATTCCCTCAATGATTTGCTTCACATTCTCAGAGAGCGTCGGCCCCGGCATGATCGTATTGACTGTCACTTCTGTTCCGATTGTTAATTTTGATAAGCTTTTTGACAATGATAATAGCATTGATTTTGTCATACAATACTGAGGCATCTGGCCTGAAGGCATCATCGCTTCTTCACTTGCGATAAAGATGATGCGGCCAAAATCACTTTTCAGCATTTTAGGCAAATAAAATTTAGATAAACCGTTTGCAGCCAGCACATTGGTGCGGAAGTATTTTTCCCATACTTCATCGTCAACGTCCTCATATTGCATCAGTTCATAAATGCCCATATTGTTTACTAAAATATCGATTTGAGGGTGTTTTTTAAATAAAGCTTCCCTTTGCCTAATATCCACAATATCAGCCGCGGCGTTTTGGGGAAAGGTGTCAGGAAAAGCTGATTTTATTTCATTGACTGTTCGTTCTGCCTCTTCCTCATTTCGTCCGTTAATGAGTACATGAACACCTTCTTTGGCAAGTTCAATAGCGATGGCTTTTCCTATACCTTTCGTCGATCCGGTAACTAAAGCTGTTTTATTTTTTAATCCCATATCCATTAAACATTTCTCCTATTCTAGTTAAATCCATTCAGCCGGGTCTTCTTACGCCAATTAGAAGGAGTCTCGCCTTCCCAAAGGCGGAAGGCCCGGTAGAACGAGTTCTGATCTTCATATCCGATCAGAATGGCCACTTCTTTAATATCGAGCGAAGGGTCTGCCAAGTACTCCCGCGCCTGCTCATGTCTGACTTGGATCAACAGCTGTTTGAAGCTAGTGCCTTCGTCAGTAAGCCGGCGCTGCAAGGTGCGGCCGCTCATTCCCAACTCGCTCGCAACAGTCTGAATGTCGGGGTGCCCTCCTGGAAGCGTGCGTTTCATGATCCACTTGACCGCTCCGCTGATTGAAAGGCTATTTTGCTGATCATTCAACGATTGATCCAGCACGGGAGTCAAAATCTCCAGCAACTCCGCGTTATACGAGACAAAAGGGCGGTCAAGATCTCCTCGATTCAGCGTCAGCCGGTTCCGAGCTGCACCGCTCCGGATGCGGCAGCCGAAGTATGCTTCAAGCGCCTGCATGTCGCCCATTGGGTGTGCAAACTCGACCGACTTCGCTGTCAACGGCTGACCTGTGCCCCGGCGCCCGAGTTCCAGAAGAAATGCCAGTGTAATGCCAATCAAGAGCGGCGGACCGGGTAGCTTATCATCCAACCATTCCAGTTCGATTGCGCAGTGCTCATCTTCTTCGGTGATACGCAGGCTTTCAGGAGGGCATAATTGTTTGTAGCGGGCCATTCGTTTTAGCGCGCCGCGGTAGTCACGGGCATGGTAAGCCGCTAATACGGCCGGAGGGTAATGTGCCGGCTCAAAGCCGGTCGCAAGCTTGATGATTCCTTTGGAAACGTCATCAACAAGGTCGGAATACGCCTGCCAGATCGCGAAGTATTGGGCGGCGGTGACAACTGGTTCAGTCATCACGGTGAGCGGCAGCCGGGCTTTTCGAAGCACATCAGGGGCGTTAATTCCTAATTGACGCAATCCTGCCCAAAATCCTGCCGGGAATTTAATTCGAGTATGAGACATCTTGAGCACTCCTTTAACTTTCTGCACCTTCGCTCGTTTGGTCGTCATTCTGTCCAGCCTTGTTGGCGGGACAGTTATAACTTTACCTAACCATTGTCGATCTGTAACTAGCAAAGAGCGACATTTAACTTGCCGATCACGCCGAACGTGTCAGCCCGCCATATGCGTACGAAGGCTGTGACAGGCAGGCGCCTTTAATCTATCATGTCCTTCGAATAGGAGGGGATTCAAACAGCACAAACATTTCTTTTCCTTGAATGGACAAATTAAGTTCTATAGGACAACAAGCGGGGAAAATCTCCCGGCTGTAAAATCATCCCTTCCCGATAGCGGGATTTCCTTTTCCCATCACATGTTTTCTTGCAATGAAAAAGAGGAGGACGGCAACAAAAAACTCGGAAAGCGGCAAGGATAGCCAAACTCCCGTGACGCCAATAAACTTTGGCAAAATCCAAAGCAGGATGAACAGGGACACGAAGCTTCGCAATATAATGATAACAACCGATGAGCCGGCCCGGCCAATAGATTGAAAGTAACTCATATAGACAAAGTTATAGCCAAGGAAGGTATAGCCGATAAAAAACAGGCGGATTCCATCGATGGCCAGCTGCTGGATTTCGGTTGATTCTATTCCGAATAAGCCTACAAGGAATGGGGCAGCCCCCCAGCCGATAACGAGCAAAAGTATGCCCAGGATTACGGCGGTCTTCTCCCCAATCTTCATGCTGCTTTTGATTTGTTCGGTTTCTTCAGCACCATGATAATAGCTAATCATGGGCTGAAGTGCCATTTCAATGCCGAAGAAGGACAGGAACATGAACCCGTGAAGGTAGTTAATGACCGAGAAGGCAGCGACTCCTTCCGTGCCTGCCAGGCTTGCCATTGCCAAGTTGTATCCTGTAACAAATACGAGGAGCCCGGCCTCTGCCAGAAAGCTTGGAAACCCGATGGCAAAGATGTGCATAAGGGATTTCCAAGACCACTGAAACGCCGGCCTTCTCAGTTGCGCTTGACGGTTGAAGAAGTGCAGGGATAATACAAGCAGTCCGGCGAATCCACCAAGCACCGTTGAAATCGCAGCGCCTGTTACCCCCATGTCCAAAATCATGATCGTATAAAAATTCAGAATGATATTCACAATCGATGTCGTTGCAAGAGCCATCATCGAAAGCTTCGGACTGCCGTCATTCCTTACAAAAATACTTAAGACCTGTTCTAATGTAATGACCCAGCCGAATAAAAACATGACACTTAAGTACTCTATGACAAAAGAAGAGGTGTCGGAGTTGGCACCAAGCCATATCGAAATGGTTTGAATGTTGAGAATCCCGAATACTCCTAAAAGCACGCTGATGATAAGCGCCAAGAAGAGAGCCAATGAAAAAATGCTGCTGGCCTTCTTGGGGCGATTCTCCCCGATGCTGATGGAGTACTTTGTTGCTCCGCCTATCCCAATCCAAAGAGCGATGGCCATAATGAGTGAAATAACCGGATAGGAAAGGTTCACTCCAGCCAGTGCTGCGGTTCCAATGCCATTGCCTACGAACAGGCCATCAATTAAAATATTCGCTGACATCAGGATTAATCCAAGCGTTGCAGGGACGAAATATTTAAAAAACACTTGATTTACTGGTAATTTCATGAGCTGCTGATGTGTTTCTGTCATCATGTATTCCTCCTATAATGAGCTACAGGAGTATTCTAAACCTTCAAGTTACTTGAAGGTCAATCAAAACTCTTTGTTACCGGAATTTGGATTAAAGTGACATAACGAGCTGACTCCTTGATCACAGCATCATCAAGAAATGAGATTTCAACAGGGATTCCCGCCAGCTCGTATTCCTTCTCTTTCAGCTGGCTTAAAACGAGCTGATAACTTTTCCTGATGTCCTCGTAGGGACCAATATGGGGGTAACTCGCATACAACCCTTCGTTTAAATAGTCTTCACTGTCTTCCTCGTGCAGCAATTCAAATACGCCGATATATTTTACCGGTCCTTCTTGCTTCAAGCTCTCCATATCAACGATTGTTCCAATGTCTCCGGTGAAGAAGCCGTTATTCTCAATCGACTGGCTTGAAAGCGTTTCTTTATCCTTTAAATAAATGTCGTCGCCTTCCTCCATCAGGTCGACAGGCTTGTCAAAATACAGGTAGGAAATAGCCCGTTTTGGGAAATACTGAAATGTTAAAGCAGGATGTTCGGCAAGTTTTATTCCTTCTTCGATTGTGGAAATTTTGTTCTCGATTCTCGCCGCGTTGCGTTGGAGACGAAAAATTTCCGCTCTGACTTCCTCAAGCTTTTTCTTCAAAATTTCCATCGTTGTTTCCGGAGTCCTTTGATCTAACTGATGCTGAATATCTTTTAACGAAAATCCATTTTTCCTTAAAAAAATAATCGTATCCAGGATCTGAAATTGTTCAACACCATAATATCGATAAGATGTTTCAGGATCGGTATACTTTGGCCTGAACAGCCCGATTTCATCATAGTAACGCAGAGTCGATGCAGGCAGCTTGAAAAGTCTTGCTACTTCTCCTACACGGAATCGATTGTTCATCATGTTTCACCTCATCTGTTCGTTTTAGTGATATCACCAAATACAGAGCTATTCGGTTATCGGAATTATGTATTAAGTCTACTATTGACATTAGGTGAAAATACATGCCTGGTCAATAAGGAGGCCCAGTATCCCTAAGCAATCTGTTCGATGCAAAACAATTCTTTTTGCCAAACCAATCTATTGAGGATTTTTAAAAATAAATGAGGGCTCCATCATTGGAAGCCCTCATTTGCCACATTTTTTTCACTGCGAATAAAAAAATCTGTATACAGTTTGATTAAAGAAGCTCATTCAGGAAAGCTCCCGGCTAATTTATTGCCGAACCGCTCTTGTTCTGATCGAACGAAAGCGCGGGTGTTCTGCCAGTATGGAACGCTTCATTTCTTGTACAACCGGGTGGTCTGACTTTAAAAAACGATGTTTATCGTAAAGTCCGGCCAATTGGCCGTGGTCTAATACACCTAGTGTATCACTCAATTGATAGGCGGCTTTTAAATCATGTGTGATAAAAAAATAAGACATTCCGAAATCGTCTTTGAGCTCTTTTAATAAACCCAATATAAGCGTTTGGGTTACCATGTCCAGGCTGCTGACAGACTCGTCTAATACGATCAGCTTCGGCTTGAGCGAGACCGCTCTTGCAATATTAATCCGCTGCAATTGGCCGCCGCTGAACTGGTGCGGATATTTTGTTAAATCCTTTTCAGTTAAGCCTACTCTTTCCAAGAGCTCGATAATGGTCCGTTTTTTCTCAGCGATTGTGAGCCTTTCATAGTTTTCTAGCGGTTCTGCTAGAATTTGTTCAGCCGTCATTCTCGGGTTGACGGAAGAATAGGAGTCTTGAAAAACAGCTTGAAGGTCGCGGCGGATTTTCCGCCGGATTGACTGATCTGCTTTATAGAGATCATGTCCTTGAAAAAAGATTTGCCCCGATTGCGGCCGCTCCAAACCAAGCATCACTTTTCCCAATGTGCTTTTCCCGGCTCCGCTCGGTCCAACCATGCCTAAGCATGCGCCTTCCTCAATCGAAAAGCTGACATTGGAAAGGACTTGTTTCGATTGAATTTTCCACTTGAATAATTTGCGCGCTGTATAATGATGAGTGACTTCTTTCACTTGTAATAAACTCACTTGTTCACCCCATCTCAAATGCCGGCCTTCCTCATACTGACTCAAGTCGCAAGTTGATCCACCGGCAATGTCAACCGTGCACTTAATAGCTTCTTAGTATATTCATGCTTTGGTTCATCAAACAGCTGAAACACATCTCTATTTTCTACAATTCTCCCATTCTGCATCACAGCAACTTCATCCGCCATTTCAGCAATAACGCCGAGGTCATGAGATATAAGCAAAATCGCCGTGCCGAAGTCAGAACGCATGCCGTCTAAATATTTCAGCACCGTCTTCTGATTATACACGTCGAGCGCAGTGGTAGGCTCATCCGCGATGAGAATGGCAGGCTTTAAGCATGATGCAATTGCAATCATGACCCGTTGAAGCATTCCGCCGCTTAATTGAAAAGGATAAGAATGTAAAAGTTTAGCAGGGTGGGGTAGGTTCACATGATGCAATGCTTCGGTCGCAAGCTCTTTCGCCTGTTTCTTGCTAAAAGATGTATGAGAGCGAATCGATTCGGTCATTTGCTGTCCTATCGTAAAAACGGGTGTAAAAGCGTTCATCGGATTTTGCATGATATAGGCAATATCTTTGCCGCGGATTTTACGCATTTCCTTATCTGCTAATCCGTTCAATTCACGGCCTCGCAATGCAATACTTCCTTCCACCTTAGTTGTTTTTGGATCAAGCGTCTGAAGAATAGACATGCTTGTTACCGTTTTTCCGCAACCGCTCTCACCAATCAGACCAAGGACTTGGCCGCGCTTCAAATCAAAATTGATGTCTTGCACAAGGGTTGAATGTCCTTTTTGGTTGTTAACCTGTACATGCAAATCTCTGACTCGAAGCACCGTTGATTGTTCTGTTCCCAACTTCCTCATTCCTTTTTAAAATCGACGTTTGACACCGTATTGATCTGATAAGGCTTCGCCCAATAAATTGAATGTCACAACCACAATCATGATCATCACCCCTGGATAAATCATTAACCCGGGATTCGACCGAATATACGATTTACCTTCATGAATCATCGCTCCCCATTCAGCCGCCGGGGGCTGGACGCCCAAGCCGAGAAAAGACATAGCCGAGATATCCATAATGGCCCAGCCCATTTCCAACGTACCGATGACGACGAGGGGAGGGAGGACATTAGGGATGATATGATTTTTAATGATTTTCCATTGTGAAGATCCATTGATTTTTGCCGCCGCAATAAAGTTCTCCTCTTTCAGACTCAGCACCATTCCTCTGAAAATTCTCGCATAATAGACCCATTGCACAAGCATGAGGGCCAGAATGACTTGAGGAAGTCCGGGGCCGAAAATGCCCACGAGGCCAAGAACTAAAATTAAGTTCGGAAAGGCCATTACACCATCGCAGCATCTCATTAACAGCTGGTCAATCCAGCCGCCTTTATACCCTGAAATCGTCCCGACAATGAGGCCGATAACGAGGGAGGAAATGAAAATAAGCATCGCGAATCCCAAAGAAATCCGGGCGCCGTACAAAAGGCGGGATAAGTTGCATCTTCCCAGATGATCAGTTCCTAAAGGAAATTCCCAGGATGGAGGCTGCAGCTTATATACCATATGGACATCAGCAGGATGGTGCGGCGCAATCCAAGGGGCGAATACAGCGATAATAAAAAGGATGGTTAATATAGTGGTGCATACCGTAATCACTTTTTGGCCTTTGAATATCCTGCGTATACTTATCATCATCGATGCTGCCCTTCTTTCCTTGAAATGCGCGGGTCAATATACATTTGAATGAGATCAACAATTAAGTTGCTCAATATAAAAAAGGTAGCGGCTAAGAACACATAGCATTGAATGACAGGGATGTCCCGATTGAAAATGGCCTCAATAAAATAACGGCCAAAGCCGGGCCAAGAAAAAACGACTTCAACAATAATTGTGCCGGTAAGCAGCTTGCCAAGATTCATTCCCAGACCCGTAATCATCGGAGAAATGGCCATTCGCAATACATGTTTGGCCATAATGTTCAACTTCGCTATTCCTCTTATGCGTGCAAATTGAACATATGGTTCCTGCAGGTTTTCGATGACGCTTGCACGGAGCAGCCTTGTATACATCGCAATTAAAGGAAGCGCCAATGTCATAGACGGCAGTACGAGATGCTGCCATGTCCCAGCGCCCTCTACCGGGAAAAGGTCTAATTGAACAGAAAAGAAAAAAACCAGCATATACCCTAACCAAAAAGTTGGGATGGATGCCCCGAAAAAGGAAATGAAGCGGCTGATATGATCAACTGCACCATTTCTTTTGATTCCCGCTAAGAAGCCGAGCGGCACACTGACAAGCACCGCAATCAATAAACTCCCAAGCGCAAGTTCGACCGTTGCCGGCATTCGGTGTGCCACTTCGTCCCAAACCGGCTGGTTTGAAACATAAGATATGCCAAAATCAAGCTGGCATATCTTCAAAACAGAGTTTACATATTGAATAAAAAATGGCTGATCCAAGCCAAACTCATGTCTTTTTTGCGCTAAAATTTCATCAGTTGGCTGGATATGCGCTGCGGCTAAGTATGCTTCAGCTGGGTCAACCGGCGAGAGATGAATCATTCCAGTTGTCAGAAGTGCAGCTAAAAGAAAAACTGGAATAATCGACATGATTCGTTTCAATATATAGTTGCCCATAAAAGCCTCCTAGTGTTGCTGCTTGACGCGAATGCCTGTAAATGGATGTTCGTCACGGTTAGCAGGGAACGTAAAGTCGGTGATATTCTTTTGATATATCGCCGTCTTTTTAATGTAAGAAACAGGTACGATGGCTCCCTGGTCTTGAAGTGATTTTAAAATAGATGAGTAATGCTCCTGCCGCTCTTTTTCATCAGTCGTTTGAGGCACCTTTGCCATCTGTTTGATTAGCTCGTCCTTGTTTGGATAGGCTGAGATCGCTTCATTAAATCCGAATCCTTTGGACGCGACAATGTTTAAAAATGTATGCGGGTCATAAGGCGCACCATAGTTGCTAAAGAAGTTCATATCAAACTCATTTGCCTTAAACCGTTTGACTTGGGTTGCCAATTCTACGCCTTCAAGATTCAGCTTTACCCCGATCGCTGCCCATTCTGCCTGCAGCGTTTCAGCCATTGTTTTTTGAATGGATTCAGCTGAATCATACATTAAACTAAATTCAAGAGGCTTTCCGTCTTTCTCGCGCACGGTCTTGCCATTCGGAAGCTTCCAGCCGGCCGCATCTAATAACTCTTTTGCTTTTTCTGTATCATAGTTGATTTGCTTTACATCAATATCAGACGTGTATGGGAAGTCTGTCGGCAAAATATGATCTGCTTTTTCTTCTAACCCTGAGGTGATGCCTTTCACCATGGCTTCTTTGTCAAAACCGTATTGCAGGGCCTGCCGCACGCGCTCATCAGAAAGCTGTTCTTTTTTCGTATTCATGACGAGCTGTCTCGTCGCCACGGGTTCAGAAAGGCTTGTTTCATATTGACCTGTCGATTGCAGCTGCTTGTATGCATCCAAACTGATAACGCCTTCGCCGTAAATGAGGTCAAGCTCGCCTTTTTCAAATGCTAGCACCCTTGTTTCGGCATCTGGGATAACTTTCACTTTGATTTTCTCGACTTTTGGCTTTTCACCCCAATAATGTTCATTGCGTTTAAAAACCGCATATTCATCAGCTTTATGCTCTTCCAATACCCATGGGCCCGTACCAACCGGTTTTTCGACACCCTTTGATGTATCGCCGTCCTCAGGGAAGCCCGCTTCTCCCAAAAACCGGACCGGCCGTACAACGGCTAGTTCCTGAATGGTCGGGTAGTATGGTTCAGTCAATTTTAATTTAAATGTATGGTCATCGATCACTTCTGTTTGGGCTATTTTTGAAATAAACCCTAACCAGCTATGTAATTCAGTATGTTTTAAAATGGAGTCAAAATTCTTTTTCACAATTTTCGCATCAAACTTCGTTCCATCTGAAAATGTTACATTCTTACGCAAATGAAACGTATATACTTTACCGTCACTTGATATATCCCAAGATTCGGCTAAATGCGGTTTAAGCTTTCCTCCCGCTTCATAGGTAACCAAAGGTTCATATACCATCGACTGGGCAAATAATTGGGAAGGATTATACACATGCGGATTCATTTCGCCTATATCTCTAGGCCAAGCCATTGTGACCAAGTTTTCATGAGTTTTCTCTGTTGAATTTCCTGAGGTTGTACATCCGGCTAATAAAATAGAAAAGGCGAGCATTAATATAAAAATAATTTTAATTTTCAAACTAATCCTTCCGCTCATCATGCTTTGTTTCCTCCTAAATGAAGTTGATAATCATTTTCATTTTATGCAGGGGGCATACCCTTGTCAATGTAAGATATAGGAACTATCTAAATGCTGCGGAATAGGGAGCGGCGGCAACCCATGAAGAACGAGCGGAAAGGGGGAAGCGGCAAAATCGAAGTGGGCGAAGCATGAACTTTTTATTAAAATGGATTGTAAAAATGGAGCAATCAAAGTACACTTAATGATAATGATAATCATTTGCGTTTGGTGTTTGTGAACTCATGACATATACCGGGAGTGAAGAGCGATGAGCAGAAATGAATTGTTTGATGTGACCGTTATCGGCGGAGGTCCGGCTGGGTTATATTCCGCCTTTTACAGCGGACTGCGGGGAATGAAGGCAAAGATTATTGAATATCAGCCGATGCTGGGCGGAAAGGTTCACGTTTATCCTGAAAAAATGATCTGGGATGTCGGGGGATTAACGCCTATTTCCGGAGCCAAGCTGATAGAACAGCTGGTGCAGCAGGGGTTAACGTTTCATCCTGAAGTGCTGCTGAATGAGAAAGTCGAATCGATTGCCCGCAATGAAGAAGGGTTGTTTGAATTACATACGGCTGCCTCAGGTGTGCATCTTTCCAAGACGGTCATCGTTGCCGTGGGCGGCGGCATCCTCAATCCGCAAAAGCTTCAGATAGAAGGCGCAGAGCGTTTTGAAGTGTCCAATCTGAATTATACGGTTAAGTCACTGCAGCATTTTAAAGATAAAACGGTCATTGTATCCGGCGGCGGCAATTCGGCTGTCGATTGGGCCAACGAACTCGAACCTGTAGCGAAAAAGGTCTACCTCGCTTACCGCAAAGATGCGCTCAGCGGGCATGAGGCCCAGGTGGATCAGCTTCTGAACAGCTCGGTGAACTGCTTCTTTCATACAGAGATTACCAAGCTGATCGCTTCGGAAGATCATGAGGTGATCGAACGGGTCGAGCTCACGAACGCTCAAACAGGTGAGGTGATGGAACTGCCTGTCGACGAGGTGGTTATCAACCACGGATATGAACGCGACACCTCACTTCTGGAGAACAGCCGCCTTGATGTTACCCGAGTGGATGACTATTATATTGCAGGTACTTCCAACTGCCAGTCTTCCGTGCCCGGTCTGTATGCGGCGGGGGATATTGTGCATTACGAAGGCAAGCTGCACCTGATCGCCGGAGCGTTTCAAGATGCGGCAAACGCGGTCAACAGCGCCAAGCGATTTATCGATCCCGAAGCGCACAAGAGTGCGATGGTGTCGTCGCATAATGAGGTTTTCAAAGAGCGCAACCGCGAGCTTGTCAAGAAGATGTTCGTGTAGATAAGGAATATTTTTCACCCGCGGGAGCGGCTGATTCGTCAAAGAGGATCTTGGACATATGGCAAGATCCTCTTTTTATTTAAACCAGCCTTTTTCCTTTGAACGAGTAATGGCTTCAATCCGATTTTTCACCTCAAGCTTTTCAAGAATCATTGAGATATAATTTCGCACGGTTCCGCTTTTGATGCTGAGTTCTTGGGCGATTTCTTTTGTGTTTTTTCCGTCAGCCACAAGTTCAAGCACTTCTTTTTCTCTATCTGTGAGGGGATTGGCCTCACTGTACATGTCTTCCATCAGTTCAGGCGCATAGATCCGCTTTCCTTTCATGACGCTGCGGATGGCGCTCGCAAGCTCTTCGCTTGGGCTGTCCTTTAACAAATAGCCTTTAACACCTGCTTTAATGGCTCGCTGAAAATAGCCGGGGCGGGCAAAAGTGGTTAAGATAATAATGTTGCAGCCTGTATCCTTTAATTCCTCAGCAGCTTCAAGCCCCGTCTTTCCGGGCATTTCAATGTCCATAATGCATATATCAGGCCGATGTTTTTTTGTGAAATCAACGGCATCTTGTCCGGTAGTGCCTTTGCCGACGACTTCCATATCATCTTCTAAGTTCAGAAGCGATCCTAAAGCGCCCAAGAGCATCTGCTGATCTTCCGCAATAAATATACTAATCATGTAAGCCATCCTTTTTTTTATTTTGAGTTGTTAGGAATTGACATGGTAAGCTTGGTGCCGTTTTTTGTATCAATGTGTAGGCTTCCGTTTGCAAATTCAAGCCGTTCTCTCATGCCAAGCAAGCCGTGTCCTTTTGAAAAGCACTTCTCTTCACCTTGAAACGTTCCATCGTCAGTCACTGTAATGACAACCTCCTTCCAGAGCTGCTGGATGTCAACGCGGCAGGTCTTAGCCTGGCTGTGTTTGACGACATTAGTGACAGCTTCCTTCAAGCACATGCTCAATATGTTTTCATTAAGCAATGAGATATTTTCCGGCAATTTATCTTCTTCATAGATGAACGCAATGCCGGCTGCTTCAAGAATTTGTTTGATGTTTATGATTTCATCCTTGAGCCGGATGCCTTTCATGGAGGATACGATTTTTCTGACTTCATTTAAAGAAGTTCTCGCAGTTTGCTGAACGCTTTTCAGTTCACGCGCGGCTTGATCGGGATCTTTGTAAATTAATTTTCTCGCCAAGTCGCTTTTTAAACCGATAAGAGACAGCTTTTGTCCAAGTGTATCATGGAGGTCGCGGGCAATCCGCTGCCGTTCTTCTAATTTTACCAAATTGGCAATCCGTTCATTAGCATACTCGAGCTTTTCTTCCAGGCGTTCACGCTCCTTGCGGCTTCTAATGCTGAACGGCAATAAAATCGCACTGATGAGGGTGATGACCACAAAGGGAATTTGTGTCAGAAAAAATTCCTTTTTTAACACGAGACTGAAGTTGGCAGCGACGGCTGCGCTTATTAAGTGGACGTAATATAAAATGTGAAAAGGGGCCCGTTTTTTAATGTTCCCTATAAAATATGCGATAAAAAAAGCAAAATAAATATAACTGAACATCATAATCGAAGCGGTTGAAATGCCGATTAAAATAAACGCCCACAAATAAACGTCCCAGCCTTTTGAGACAAAAGCAAATCTGTATACCGCAAAAAATAAAAGCGTCAAAATGATGCCGACGACGATAACAAGTGTAGATGATGATTGCATGATAAAGTAGAAGGGAAGGATGAAAAATATTGTCCATATATACGGCGAGATCCCGTTCAGTTTTTGAAATGTAAAATGTTTTTTGAACATGTTATAACCTCATTTTCAGCTTTTCATCTTTAGAGTAACTTTACCATTGCCGGAGCCTGATTGCATCATCGGACAATAAAAAGGAAGTCTTCTTGTTGATATAAGAAGACCTCCTTATCGTCAGGCGTTCTTCCGCAGCTTCTGTTTTTTCGTTGAATCCGGCGAAGGATGGGAAGATGTTTGTTTCATGTCCCGAAAGGTTACAAATTGCTTTTTTTCTTCATCCCAAAGCCGGAACGCGAGTGATTGCAGGCTTGTTTTCAAAGTGATGGTCGGGACGTTTTTTAATGGTTCGTGCTGTTCATGTGCGGTTTCAAGTTTATAGTTAGGCACCTTTGGACTGAGATGGTGAACATGGTGGTACCCGATATTGCCTGTAAGCCATTGAAGCAGTTTCGGGAGTTTATAAAACGAACTTCCTTCCACAGCGGCCTGAACATAGCTCCAATTTTCATCCGCTTCAAAATAAGAATCTTCAAATGTGTGCTGAACATAAAACAGCCAAACGCCGATCGAACCTGAGATCAGAAAGATCGGACCTTGTACGAGCAAAAATGATTGCCAGCCAAAAATCAGGCAGCAGACAGCAGCCAATGCCGCGATTGCAAGGTTGGTGAGGTATGTGTTCACACGCTCTTTCCGTCTTGCTCCTTTTTTGTTAAAGCGGTTTGTGATCAGAAAGACATAAATCGGTCCGAGAATAAACATGATAAACGGATTTCTGTAAAGTCTGTATGCGATTTTTGTGCGCAGAGGTGCGGCTTTATATTCATTTACCGTCAGCAGCCAGATGTCACCCGTTCCCCGTTTATCCAGGTTGCTGCTTGTCGCATGATGAATCGAATGGCTGTGCTGCCATTGAAGATAAGGAAATAAAGTCAGAACGCCTGTCAAAAAACCGAGAATATGGTTAAGGCGTTTTTGTTTGAAAAAGGATAAATGGCAGCAGTCGTGAAAAATAATGAAAATTCTCGTCAAAAACCCTGCGGCAATCACCGTTATTCCTAAAGTAAGGAGATAGGAGACATTGAGGCTGAAATAGGCAAGAAACCACAGTCCGAAGAAAGGAATAAACGTATTCAAAAGCTGAAGCAGACTGTTCTTGGTATCAGGCTGTGCAAACGCAGCAACCTGTTTTGTCAACTGTTTTTGTTTATGGGCAATGGTTTGTTCAGTCATAGTAAAGTTATCCTCTCATAGATAGGTCTTAAATTAAGTTTACGGCACAGAGAGATGTCTTTGTAGTAGCACACATCATGCTTCAAACATGACACTTGTCATGTTTCCTTAACTCGAATGGATATAAGAAGATTGACAATATCATGATGGGGCAACTCCGCATGGTAAGGTGGCAAGCAGGTGAAGTTAAGGAACGGCTAAAACGTGCGATGATTGATTAATGAAACAAAGTTCTTTTACAATGATGTAATTGATGATCATATATTAGTCATTTAGATAAGGAGTGAATTCATATGTCACGAATGGAGAATAAAACATTTAATTGTGAAAAGGAGTTGACGCTCAACATTATCGGAGGAAAGTGGAAAATGCTGATTTTGTGGTTTTTAGGAAAAGAAGGTACGAAAAGATTCGGAGAATTAAAAGCCCTGATGCCCGGCATTACGCAAAGAATGCTGGTGAATCAGCTGCGTGAATTGGAAGAAGATCATATTGTACATAGGGAAGTATATCCGGTTGTTCCCCCAAAAGTTGAATATTCCCTTACAAAACAGGGAGAAAGTTTAATGCCTATATTAGAGGCGATGTATGAGTGGGGTAAAAATTATATAGAAACCAACTTTTCAAAAGATGACAAATAGAATAATTGACTTTGAGATATTGTTCTAGAGACAGTATCTTTTTCTACACCATATGAGGAAAAGTATAGTATGTAAAAAAAAAGTGCGTACTATTAAAGGCATTTTCCCCTTGTTATACTTTTGATGTAACAGAAATATCAAAAGAGAATCATCCGCGGAATTCTTAATTTAACAGGGGTGACGTTAAGTGGAATTACAGTTAGCATTAGATTTAGTCAATATACCGGAAGCAATCAAAGTGGTAAAAGAAGTAGAAGAATACATTGACATTGTAGAAATCGGTACGCCGGTTGTGATAAATGAAGGCCTTCGTGCAGTAAAAGAGATGAAAGATGCTTTCCCGAATTTGAAAGTGCTGGCAGACCTTAAAATTATGGATGCGGCCGGGTATGAAGTAATGAAAGCCTCAGAAGCAGGAGCCGATATCATCACCATTTTAGGAGCCGCTGAAGATATGTCTATTAAAGGCGCTGTAGAAGAGGCAAAAGCTCAAGGAAAAAAAATCCTGGTGGATATGATCGGAATTAAGGACATCGAATCACGCGCTGCCGAGTTGGATGAACTTGGTGTGGATTATATTTGTGTGCATACGGGTTATGATCTTCAAGCCATTGGCCAAAATTCATTTGCAGACTTAATGACCATTAAGAATGTAGTAAAAAACGCTAAAACGGCTATTGCAGGCGGAATTAAATTGGACACATTGCCCGAAGTCGTTAAATTAAAGCCCGATTTGATTATTGTTGGGGGCGGTATTGCAAATCAAGATGATAAAGCTGCGGCAGCCGCAAAAATGAAGCAGATGATCCAGCAATCATGAAGACCCATGATTATGTAAAAGCGATCATCGCAGAGCTTGATCATGCAACGTCTCAAACTCAAGCGGAAGGAATAGAGAACTTCATATCCAGTATCATGTCTTCTGAAAAAGTGTTTGTTACCGGTGCAGGTCGTTCCGGTTTAATGGGGAAGTCATTTGCTATGAGATTAATGCACCTGGGTATCAATGCATTTGTAACAGGAGAAACCGTAACACCTGCATTTACCGAAAACGACTTGCTTATCGTGGGCACAGGATCAGGGAAAACAGAAAGTTTGCTTCATATGGCGGAAAAGGCAAAAGATATCGGAGGCACTGTAGCGGCAGTTACGACCTCTTCAGATTCGCCAATCGCTGAAATAGCTGATCTGATCCTGCAGCTGCCGGGTTCACCCAAGGATCAAACGACGGGCAGTAAACAGACTATACAACCGATGGGATCGCTTTTTGAACAGACTCTTTTATTGATTTATGATGCTATCATATTGCGAATAATGGAAATAAAAGGGCTGAATACTCATAACATGTACGCAAATCATGCAAATCTTGAATAAATAAACCTTCATGTAAAGAAAATCACCATCCGCTATCTCGGACGGTGATTTTTTGTATACCAACCGGTTTTTAACATAACATTTACATCTTTATTATGATTTTAAAATGTGAATATCGTAAAATGAAAAATCAATTGGACATTGAGGAAAGGAGCTTGTCATGCTTACAAGTTTTAGCCTGATTGGATTTATACCTTTCATTATTGTTGCTGCTTTAATCATATTCGGGTTGAGAAAGCTTGTGCTTTCTTTAAGAAATAAGTAGAGTGCTGATAGTCATATCATTGTCACATTTTGATAAAGTGTTGTTTATATACTAATCACCTAAAGATTGGGTGCGAGCTGATTTTTAATGATATAGCTCTTGTATCTTCTATTATGATGAACATATGGTCAATTATTGGATATATTTTGATTATGTGTTATGTTTTTATCAAGTTAGCAGAAATCATTCTTTGTACCAAAAGCGAAACAATTGATCAGGGACAGGTAAAACCTCTTATTTCTCTAACGAAATTTAAAATGATCAAAAAGGGGATAAGCAAATGCCATTATTACGTTTCGATCTAATAGAAGGCCGTGATGAACAAGCATTAAACCTGGTCTGCCTTATTTAGACATCATCAGGGATATGCGAAATTCTCTCCAGATTCCGCTGGTTTCGTATCAAGTAAGCGGAGAATATGCCCAAATAAAAGCCGCATCGCAAAACGGCTGGATTGACGAAAAAAATACAGTGTTGGAAAGCATGCTTGCGATGAAGAGGGCCGGTGCGGATCTTATTGTTACATATTTTGCAAAAGATATAGCAAAATTTCTTCGGGAGGAATCATGAAACGGGCAGCGATCATATTCATTCGATTCTACCAAAAGGCGATATCCCCTCTTTTCCCGCCGACTTGCAGATTTTATCCAACATGCTCCAACTATGGGCTTGAAGCGATTCAAAGGTTCGGGTTTATCAAAGGCAGTTATCTGCTTATTAAACGATTACTGAAATGCCACCCTCTTCATCCGGGAGGCTTTGATCCTGTTCCAAGCAAAACAGATCAAAAAAGGGAAGGGGATTCAAATTAATATTGTAGGATGATCTATTGATCGTTTTTCCTTGCAGGGCAGGCAGGGGAAGTTGACCGCTTTCCTGAAGAACTCCTGCACATTCAGAGCAGTAAATGAAAAGGCTGCATAAAGATGACCGGGTGTATGTTTCAGCAATACACCCGGTCATCTAATTGTGTATTTTTATACGAGAAATTTCGTTATTTATCAAGACCTAAATCAAAAAAAGTCATAAAAAATAAGGAGTTATATATATTTTACATGACTAATATGTATAACTCCTTTAGTTCTTGTTCAATAATCGCGCCCGATTGTGGAAGATCGTTATTCAACTAAAGCCCCCGATAGTTGAATAAGAAAAGCAAAAGAACTTGCTATTTCACAAATATATCCACCAAATTTTCATATTAGTTTGTTTTTCATACATACTGATAATAAATAAAACCTTGTTAAAACTTTACAAGACAAACTGAATTGACTATAGTCTAATTAGACCAAAATATTGATGTAAAGAAGTGAAAATTAGATGATAAAGTCTTTTTTAATGTTGGGGCAGTCGAATATGGCAGGCCGTGGATTTTTGAATGAAGTAGACCCTATCTATAATGAAAAAATAAAAATGCTGCGCAATGGGCAGTGGCAGATGATGACAGAGCCGATTAATTACGACCGTCCGGTTTCCGGCGTTGGCCTGGCGGCATCTTTTGCAGATGCATGGTCGAAAGCTCATCCCGATGAAGAAATTGGCTTGATCCCTTGTGCGGAAGGTGGCAGTTCATTGAATGACTGGCATCCGGAAGGCATCCTTTTTCAGCATGCTTTGTCCGAAGCCCGCTTCGCCCTCCGCTCCAGTCAAATTTGTGGAATCCTTTGGCACCAGGGTGAGAGTGACAGTTATCGTTCGCTACATGAAACTTATTACGAGAAATTAACCCTTATCATCGAGACGCTAAGAAACGAGTTGAAACTTGATGAGGTACCGTTGATTATTGGAGGGCTTGGTGACTTTCTTGGGAAGACCGGTTTTGGACAGCACGCGACCGAATTTCGACAGGTTAATGAACAATTGCTGCGTTTTGCTAATGAACAACAGAATTGTTATTTTGTTGCTGCGGCAGGTTTGACTGCGAATCCTGATGGCATTCATTTAGATGCAGCTTCACAACGCAAATTCGGTTACCGCTATTTCGAGGCTTTTTCGAAAAAGTACCATATCCTGAAACCCATTTCGGGAGAGGAGCAATCACTGAAAGTGAATGGTGACTATTCTAAAACAGAACAGATTTACCTTCACAGCATGGATTTGGCTTCGGGTAAAATCACGTACGCGGAATTCGAGGCGCGGATGGCGATGGTGATGAAACCATAATTCCCTTACTTATCCTTGGCTTGCTAATCCAAAACCCCGGAGCTCACGGCTATGAACTTCTGGCCTGTTTGTTGGACAATCAAATAATATACAATTATTTAACCGATTTATAAATGAAAAACTCCCCAATCTAAATTCTTTAATAGATTTGGAAATGGTAGGACTTTTTCTCGCATCCTCTCCAACGATCAAGTTTGGCAATGTGAGGGCCGATTAAACCAATAAAGCCAATTGCTCCAACAATCGAAACGGCCCCTGCGGTTAAAAGGGCAGAGATGAAAAATAAAAGAGCATTTGTTTTCTTTAAAGAAAGGCCCAGGAGCACAGCTGATTCTGTTCCAGCCTCCAGGCATTTGCGATTCCCGCTGTCAACAATCCCGCAATGAGCGCAGGAACTGCAATTGGCCATAAAAGGTTCAAGTGAATCCAAACCCTTCCATTCAGTGATCCGATCGTCCACAATAAAATGCTTCCAAGCGCTTCTTGATGTCTAAGTAAAATAAATGAAGTCACAGCTTGCAATACCGCTGAAATTAACCATGCCGTTTAACAAAAAGACAGACGACATCTTCTTGGTATAAGCGCTTAATAGATAAACGAAAACAGCCGCCAAAATTCTGCCGATGCATTAAAAAAATGGAAGAAAAAATGAAAGCTGCAAATGAGCAGGTCCATATGTAATCCGCTCGAAGACGGACTTCCGTCTCTTAAGGTATCGTGAACACCGCCAATCCCAATCACCAAATCCGGTTCATATTGATAAATGTTCTGAAGATTAGGTTTATAAAACGTGCCGCCGATTAATGGGATCTGATGGTCTTTCCCATAAAAATTCGTCTTCATAGCGTACCATTCAACAAAGATAAAAAAGTCATTTAAAAGGAAGCAAAAAAATTAGGAAAAAAAGCTTCCCATGGATGTATCAGGCTTGCGATTCCAGATGCAAAATGGATGTATGAAAACATACCTGAAAAAACAAAAGCTGTGATCAGCTGATTTGGCTCGTTTTATTGATCAAGTTAGGAGACTCTTTTTTTAAGAGTCTTCTTTTTGCAAATATCGGTGGCATTCGAAATTGACGCATGAAGAGAAAAGGCGGTCAAAAACACCCCCTTTCTGCTTTAAAATGTTTCATATAATAAACATAAATGATATGCAGAGGAAGTTTAGTTTTGATCAGACTTAGGAAACAAAACAACCGCTAAAAAAGATGAGGATCATACATGGCAACTGATCTTTTCATGCTGATGTAGCCGTTGATGGAGAGCATTAAAACAAATAAAGTGGATTTGTAATGATTAGATGAAGTGAAAGAGCATGATAATGGAGTTAAAGTAATGAATTTAATTTAAGAAGGAAGTGAAAGCATGGATCTTGAAACGGTTATGAAAGAACTGGAAGCGCTGGGTACGGAAAACATGAAAAAAAGATACATAACGAATGGTGCACACGAACCGCTGTTTGGCGTGGCTACAGGCAAAATGAAGCCGCTCGCAAAGAAAATCAAGAAAAATCAGCCCTTGGCGGAGCAGCTTTACGCTACCGGGAACTACGATGCCATGTATTTTGCCGGCATTATTGCTGACCCAATGACAATGACTGAAGCGGATTTTGAGCGGTGGATCGATGCGGCGTATTTCTATATGCTATCTGATTATGTTGTTGCCGTAACTTTGGCAGAAACCGATTTTGCGCAGGCTGTTGCTGATAAATGGATCTCAAGCGGTGAAGAGCTTAAAATGTCGGCAGGCTGGAGCTGTTACTGCTGGCTTTTAGGTAATCGACCGGACGATGAATTTAATGTAGCTAAAATTGCCAGTATGCTTGATCAGGTGGAACGTACGATTCACGATTCTCCAGATCGAACAAAATCGGCTATGAATCATTTTATCTACACAGTCGGGATTTCATATTTGCCGCTTCATGAAAAGGCGGTTGAAACCGCAAAAGCAGTAGGCCCGGTCGAACTCAGGCGGGGCAAGAAAAAAAGCAGTATCCTGAATGCTTCCAAAAATATTCAAAAAGATATTGATAGAGGCCGTCTCGGTTTCAAACGGAAATATGTAAGGTGTTAGCATAGTTTTCAGTAAACCATCTAAAAATAAATAGGAAGTGGAATATGGAAAATAACGTTTTTGAACAGATCGCAAAGCGATATGATACAGAAGAAAGAATTGAATTAGCTAAAGTGATCGTGAATGAAGTAAGACCGGAATTGCGAAACAGTCAATCAAAATCTTTAATTGACTATGGGAGCGGTACGGGTCTCATTAGTTTAGAATTATCAGATTTAGTACATTCTATTTTGCTGGTCGATTCATCCAAACAAATGCTGGAGGTGGCGAAAGCTAAAATTTCTCGCAAAGGAATCGCCAACGCAAAGACGCTTTATTCAGATTTCACCCAAGAAACTCCTGAACTGAAGGCAGACATCGTTTTAATGTCACTAGTCCTTCTTCATATTCCGGATACAAATAAAATTTTACAAGAACTGTTCGGCATTTTAAATGATGGCGGCAAGCTCATAATTATTGATTTTGACAAAAATGACAAAATACAACATCCGAAAGTTCACAACGGTTTTTCGCACGAAGAATTGAAAAAAAGATTATCCGATATTGGATTTAAATCAACTGAAATGAAGACATTTTTTCACGGCCGGCGTATTTTTATGAATCAAGATGCTTCAATGTTTATATCCAGCAGCATAAAGTGATTTCTTGTTTTTTTAAAATGAAATAGGAAAAGCCGGAAAATGACCCGGCTTTTTTCATCACTTCTTTTTCTCTGGACGGTAAAACTCATCATGCATTTTCGATCAACGCCCGTTTCTCGGGTTCGCGAAATCTAAGCTCCTTCGCGGTTTCGCACTGCGCTTTTTTTCTTAATTCAGTCCGAAACGGCCGACGGTGACTTCTTTTGTCGATGTTTTTTTGTTTTTAAAGATGGCGCTTATTATACTTTTGCAGAACTAAAAATTTGATTTATCCTCAGCAGTTCAGTATTATACGCATAGGGGTATATGTATAGGCGGGCGATGGTCCATTAGGATAAAGCTTGTCTGGACAAAAAGCCATCACTGGTCTTAACGAATGTGACAGAAATGCAGGACAGTTCATATCTGCGTAGTAACGGTTTGCGGAAAAGTTGAAGGATATGTCATCATCATAAGGAAATAGGAGGTTATGTGATGGAATACGATGATCAATTAAAAAATAGGATCAAACGAGTTGAAGGTCAAGTTCGAGGGATATTAAAGATGATGGATGAAGGAAAAGAGTGTAAAGAACTCGTAAGCCAAATGTCAGCTGTTCGTTCTGCATTAGATCGGGCCATCGGTGTTGTTGTAAGCAGTAACTTGGAGAAATGCGTCCGCCTTCAAATTGAAAGAGGAGAAGATACCGAAGACCTCATCCAAGAAGCCGTTAATTTATTGGTTAAAAGCAGATAATGTTTAGATGGCTGTTGTTTATGATACAGCCTCTATATACCCCTGGTTAAAAGAAATTTTGCTGTTTTTATACCCTTTAGGGTATAAAAAGCTGACTTATATTTTTTTTAGTTTTTATATACCTGTACGGGTATAAGTATACAAAAGTGGGAGAGTTGTTATATGTCAGACCAAAAAGAAAAAACGACCATTGTTTTATTTAGCGGTGACCTAGATAAGGCGATTGCCGCTTTTATTATTGCAAATGGCGCCGCTGCTTATGATCATGAGGTAACAGTTTTTCATACTTTTTGGGGGCTTAACGCTTTAAGAAAAGATGAACCGGTGCCAGTAAAGAAAGGACCGCTTGAAAAAGCGTTCGGCTTTATGATGCCCCGTGGTTCAAAGAAACTCGGATTATCCAAAATGAATTTTGCCGGTATCGGGCCTAAAATGATCAAACATGTCATGAAAAAGCACGGCGTACTGTCTCTGCCTCAACTGATTGAAATGGCGCAAGAACAAGGAGTTAAGCTTGTTGCCTGTACAATGACAATGGACTTGTTAGGCTTGCAAAAAGAAGAACTCATCGACGGCCTTGATTATGCAGGTGTTGCCGCTTATCTAGGCGATGCCAACGAAGCAAAGGTGAATTTATTTATATAATCTCCAAATTGAACGGTTGCTTCTTCGGGAATGCAAAACAGGAAATCCTGAAGCAGCCAAATGGAACAGTGATATAAAACAGAAAATGAATATGGAGGGATGATTGATGAACATCAAAACTGATCGCGTATTAGATGCAAAAGGGCTTGCTTGTCCAATGCCCGTCGTAAAAACGAAAAAAGCCATGAATGAGTTAAAACCGGGGCAGGTAATTGAAGTGCATGCTACTGATAAAGGGTCTCTTGCTGATATACGGGCATGGGCAAAGGGAAGCGGTCACCAGTATCTCGGTACAATAGAAGACGGAGATATATTAAAGCATTATCTTCGAAAAGCGGGTCACTCTGAAATAAAGAAAGTAAAAACGTTTCCTTATACGATTCAAAATGAAGAGCTTCAAAAAAAGGTAGAGGCGGGCGAGCGGCTAACAGTAGTTGATGTTCGGGAACCTGCAGAATACCGTTTCGGCCATATTCCCGGAGCGATTTCAATTCCATTAGGTGAACTTGAAAAAAGAGCGCACGAACTGAATAGAGACGGGAAAATTTATGTTGTTTGCCGTACGGGTAATAGAAGCGATCTGGCAGCTAAACAGCTTGCGGATAATGGCTTTAAAGATGTTGAAAATGTTGTCCAAGGTATGGCGGAGTGGTCAGGCCCTGTTGAAAAAAATCAATAAAAGAAAAATTGGAGGAATGATTTGAACGGCCGTAAAAGTTGCAATCATTGCAACAAGTTCTGATGCCATTTGGGCCCTAACATTTTAAGGAGGTTTAAATGTGAATTTTACATTCGTTTCACCAAAAGAAGTAGCTGAAAAGCTATTAAGAAAAGAATCATTTTTTATTTTAGACGTACGAAATAAAGAGGCCCTTAGTGATTGGAAAATCGAGGGAAGCCGGGTTGAACATTTAAATGTTCCGTATTTTGATTTAATTGATGGTATAGAAAAAATTGATGGCCAAGTTCCTAAAGATCAAGATGTTCTAGTCGTTTGCGCCAAACAAGGGTCTTCAGAGATGGTTGCACAGCATTTAGTGGATGCCGGTTTTGAAAGAGTGCTGGTACTTAAAGGCGGTATGAAGGCGTGGAGCAAATTTTTACATCCAGTCAAAATCGGAGACTTGAAAGAAGGAGGGACGATCTATCAATTCGTAAGAATGGGGAAAGGCTGTTTATCCTATTTTATCGAAACCGACGGAGAAGCAATTGTAGTTGACCCTGCTCGTTCTGTTGATGCATATATAGATTTTGCGAAAGAGAGAAACGTTACGATTAAACATGTGGTCGATACACACTTACATGCGGATCATATTTCGGGCGGACGTTTACTGCGTAAGCGTACAGGAGCTGCATACTACCTGCCGCCAAAAGATGCGGAGGAAGTGCTATTTTCATATGAACCGCTAGTTGAAGATGAAAATATTTCTGTAGGAAGCGCAGGTATGAAAGCAGAACCTATTTACTCACCTGGACATACGATTGGTAGCACCTCTTTAATGATTGATAATCGCTATTTGTTAACAGGAGATATTTTATTTGTTGAATCGATTGGCCGGCCGGACTTAGCTGGAAAAGCCGGGGATTGGGCAGAGGATTTGCGTAACACATTGTATGTAAAATACAAACAAATATCAGGTGACTTGATTGTTCTTCCAGCTCACTTTTCGACAGTCAGTGAATTAGGCGATCAGGGGCAAGTCCAAGCTAAGCTGAGTGATTTATATAAAAAGAATGCCGGTTTAAATCTGGATGAAAATGAATTCAAAGGGGCTGTATCAGAAAATCTGCCGCCACAGCCAAATGCATATCAGGAAATCCGTCAAACCAACATGGGCAAAATAATGCCTGATGCTGACAGGCAAAGCGAGATGGAAATGGGACCGAACCGTTGTGCGGTTCATGGATGAATATAGATTTGAAGATAGGGAGAGATAAAAAATGAAATCAGATAAAGTAATAGATGCTAAAGGATTTGCGTGCCCGATGCCAATTGTGAAAACAAAAAAAGCGATGGATGAATTGCAATCCGGAGAAGTGTTAGAAGTACATGCCACTGATAAAGGGGCAAAAAGCGATCTAACAGCATGGGCGAAGTCAGGCGGTCATGAGTTGCTTAAAGATACAGAGGAAGATGGTATATTAAAGTTTTGGCTTAAAAAAGGTTAAATGTGATAAAAGGGGGCTATTCCCCCTTTTTATTGATGGAAAGGAGGAAAGGTAGTGGACATATCTTTTATTCTTCTTATATTTTTCATCGGATTCATTGGCTCTTTTATGTCCGGAATGCTTGGTGTCGGGGGAGCAATTATTAATTACCCGTTGCTATTATATATACCTGCTTTATTAGGGTTTACAGGCTTTAACGCACACCAGGTTTCAGGTATAGTGGCAGTCCAGGTTTTTATTGCTGCATTTTCCGGTGTGTGGGCTTACCGGAAAGACGGTTACTTAAATAAAGAACTGATCTTCATCATGGGGTTAAGTATTTTGCTTGGAAGTCTAATCGGCGGCTATGGGTCACATTTTTTCTCCGAAGATGCCATAAACATGGTTTACGGATTATTGGCGATCATTGCAGCCATCATCATGTTGATTCCAAAGACAGGAACAGAAGGTAATCAAAGTGATCACATTCGCTTTCCAAAGATATTAACCTCAATCATGACTTTTGTGGTCGGTTTGGCTTCAGGTATAGTCGGTGCGGGCGGAGCTTTTCTGCTTGTTCCGCTCATGTTAGTCATTATAAAAATACCTGCACGAATCACAATCGCAACATCACTCGCAGTTACATTTATTTCATCGATTGGAACAACAGCTACAAAGCTCGTCATTGGACAGGTGCCTATTATGCCGGCTTTGGTTGTAATGGCTGCCAGTCTGATTGCATCCCCGCTAGGTGTTTTCATTGGCAAGAAAGTGAATGCTAAAGTTCTTCAAGGTATTTTGATATTCGTTATTTTTCTTACAACAGTGAAAATTTGGGTTGATATCTTACTGTATTGACCGTCTTGAAGGAGGAATTGGATGAAAGAAGCTGCAGAACTAACTTCAATGGTGTCAATTGAGAAATTTATAACTGATCATCAATTAAGTTTTATATATATATCAAGACCTCAATGCACAGTCTGTCACGCTGTTCTGCCTCAGCTTAGAGCACTGTTGGCCCGCTTTCCAAAGATCAAATTAGGACATATAAATGCTGACATAGTGGAAGAGGTTGCCGGCAGGTTTTCAGTCTTCACAGTTCCTGTGCTTCTTTTGTTTATTGAGGGAACCGAATGTCTACGAGAAGCGCGTTTTATTCATTTTGAACAGCTTGAACAGAAGTTAAAAAGAGTCTATCAGTTGTACGAGGAATAGATAGCTAAGGGAGGGTCCATGATGTGTCAAAACCCGGCTCGGTATACAGAAGAAGGAATGTCAAATGAAAGCGGCTATTTAAGGCAGATCTTCGACCATTTGCAGGATGGGATCATCATGATGGATCAGGAACGCACAATTCTGGTGATTAATCCGTCCGCAGAGAAGATGACGGGATGGAAACTAGGGGATAAGGTTCCGTACTGTTCCTACTGCCAAACGAGAAAACTGGAAGCGGGAGAAGAGCGTTGTTATTTGCTGGCCAAGCGGGAAATTCCTTATTTTCTCTCCTCGATGCCCACCTATGAAGGGCGATTCGTCGACATGGAGATGAGTACGGCTGTCATTTCCGAAAACGGCGATCAAATGGAAGTTCTTTTGGTCCTGAAAGATTTAACAATGAAGAAAAAGGAGGAAGAAGCGAAGATCTCCAAGCTGGTTCTGCAAAAAACGTTAGAGGCCCAGGAAAACGAACACAAGCGGCTTGCCCAGGAACTGCACGATGGTGTAGGGCAATCGCTTTATTCGGTTTCAGTAGGCATTCAAGCGATTCAATCGCGCATGGAGCAGGAAGAAACATTTAAAGATTACATGCAGGACATCATCGATGAACTGGAAAAAGCAATCCAAGACGTCAAGCTCTACTCTCTCCAGCTGCGCCCGCACAGTCTCGATCAATTGGGGCTGATCCCTGCTGTCAAGCATCTTGTTTCCAGCTTAAACAAGACGCATCAGGATGTTTCTATTACGTTTGCCTCAAGCGATATCAGCAATCGCTTGCTGCCGATTTTTGAAATCAATTTGTACCGCATCATTCAGGAGGCGCTTCATAATGCCCTGAAATATTCGCAGGCGACACTTATTGAAGTCATACTTTACAAAGAAGACGGCGAGCTCGTTTTGATCATTCAGGACGATGGCATTGGTTTTGAACGCGGGCTGACAGAGGAAGGCCTGGGGTTCAAACATATGAAAGAGAGAGTCGATCAGATGGATGGAAGTCTTCGAATTCACTCTGCACTTCAGAGTGGCACGACGATTAAAGTGAAAGTACAGGACAAGGAGGGGAAGGAGAGTGATCAGGGTATTGCTGGTCGATGACCATATGATGATTCGCAAGGGCATCCGTGTCCTTTTGGAAGGCTTTTCTGGAATTGAAATTGCGGGAGAAAGCAATAATGGCAACGAAGCCGTTCTTAGCGCCGGACAGTTAAAGCCGGATGTCGTGCTGATGGATTTGTCGATGCCGAACGGGTTGGACGGATTCACAGCGAGCAGTGAGATCCGAAAGTTGAATCCTTCTGTTAAAATCGTGATTTTGACAATGCATGATGAGGAAATTTTTGTCCAAAAAGCAATAGAGGCGGGGGCGCATGGCTACGTCTTGAAAAACAGCCATTATCGGTTGCTTTATCAGGCGATTGTCGAAGTGTACAGGGGCAATCTCTTTTACAAAACATCTGTATCGCAAGACATCATTGATCAATGGCTCAATTCAGAGCCCAAAAAGCCGACCTCTGTATTAACTGTCCGCGAAAAGGAGATTCTCAGATTCATTGTGCTGGGTTATGCCAATAAGGAGATTGCCGATAAACTCTCAATCAGCGTCAAAACCGTCGAAAACCACAAAACGAATATGATGCAGAAGTTAGATCTGGACTCGAAACACGAATTGATTCAATATGCGATCAAAAATAAATATCTCGATCTGTCGTTGTAACATACGGCCCCTTAACCCCTGTCAGCTTGTGAAGACGGAGCTCACATAAAAGTAGGGGAGTTCCCCTATACAGAAAAAGGAAGATTGATGTTAACTTAAAAAAAGAGAGACGCATCATTAAGAAAAACAGCAGCTTTCTATAAACATAAGGGGGTTGACCATGGCAAGACATGCTCGTTATTCCATTGTCATTGTAGGAGCCGGGACTGCTGGCATCTCTGTCGCCGCCCGTCTCGTAAGGATTTCTAAAAAACTCAAAGGACAAATTGCCATCATTGACCCGCAAACAAAGCACTACTACCAGCCTTTGTGGACATTAGTTGGAGGCGGCGCAGCGAAGAAGGAAGAGTCCGAGCGAGATCTGGCTTCTTTAATTCCCGCTGGTGTCGACTTGATCGGCGATGCTGTAACGGAGTTTCGGCCGAATCAGAACACACTTCTTACAAAACAAGGAACGATCGTTTCCTATGATTATCTTGTTGCAGCAGCCGGTTTGCAAATCGATTGGGACGGGGTCAAAGGCTTGAAAGATGCGGTCGGAAAAAACGGGGTTTGCAGCAACTATTCATATCATACGGTAGACAGCACTTGGGAAAACATCCGCAATTTTAAAGGCGGAACCGCCATTTTCACTCATCCTGATTCTCCCGTAAAATGCGGGGGAGCTCCACAGAAAATTATGTACTTAGCAGACGACTATTTCCGCAAGTCAAATGTCCGCCATCAGTCGGAGATTATTTTTGCATCGGCGAAATCGATCATTTTTGATGTCACCAAATACGCAAATGCGCTCGAAAAAGTCGTCCTGCGCAAGGATATCCAAACGATGTACAAGAGAAACTTAATCGAAATTCGGCCTGATTCAAAAGAAGCCTTGTTCGAACATTTGGAGACGGGGGAGCAGGAAGTATTCACATATGATCTTCTTCATGTGACTCCACCGATGAAAGCACCTTCATGTATAAAAGAAAGCGCATTGGCGGATGCCGGCGGCTGGGTCGATGTTGATCCGTACACTCTGCAGCACAAAAAGTTTGCCAATGTTTTCGGAATTGGAGACTGTTCCAACCTGCCGACCTCCAAAACAGGGGCGGCGATTCGCAAACAGGCTCCGGTTGTCGTGCGAAATCTAATGTCCTTGATAAAAGGCTCTTCATTAGATGCAAAGTACGATGGATATACCTCGTGCCCCTTGGTTACAGGGTACAACAAACTCGTGCTGGCCGAGTTTGACTATCACAAGGTGCCGCAAGAAACGTTTCCATTTGATCAGTCCAAGGAACGATTCAGCATGTACCTGTTAAAAAGAAGATTGCTTCCCATCATGTATTGGAATGGCATGTTAAAAGGACTGATGTAAGACAGGACAAAGCATGATGCGAACTCAAAAAAGGATATATTGCGATAAATGTTTCAAGAGGGGGAATACAACATGTTATTGCGCTATTTTTACGATAAAAAACTGGCCCATGCATCCTATCTGGTTGGCTGCCAAAAAACAGGGGAAGCCATTGTGATTGACCCCGGCCGCAATCTAAAACCATATTTGCAAGCAGCCAAGGAAGAAGGGCTAAACATCACAGCGGCCGCAGAAACCCATATTCACGCCGACTTTGTTTCCGGTGCCCGCGAACTCGGCGCTACACATCAAGCGAAGCTGTATCTTTCCGATGAAGGAGACGCAAATTGGAAATACCAATATGTCGATGAATCGAAACATCAACTTGTGAAAGACGGCGATCGCTTTTCCATTGGTAACCTGATGTTTGAGGTTATGCATACTCCCGGCCATACCCCGGAAAGCATTTCTTTCCTGTTGACGGACGGCGGAGGAAATGCGGATCGTCCAATCGGCATCTTTACTGGAGATTTCGTCTTTGCAGGCGACATCGGCAGACCCGATTTGCTTGAAAAGGCGGCGGGGATTAAGGGAACGTCAGAGTCGGGGGCAAGAGCGATGTTCAAGTCCCTCATGAAGTTTAAACAGCTCCCGGATTACTTGCAGGTTTGGCCGGCTCACGGCGCAGGGAGCGCTTGCGGCAAGGCATTGGGAGCCATTCCAACTACGACTGTCGGCTACGAAAAGATGTTTAACTGGGCAATGGCTTACACCGATGAAGAGGAATTCGTAAATGCCTTGCTTGATGGACAACCAGAACCGCCGAAGTATTTTGCTGAGATGAAACGAGTGAATAAAGAAGGCCCTGCATTGCTCAAAGATCTTTCTGCCGTTTTAGAGATTATGTCGATTGAACAAGTGAAAGATTTGCAGGGGAAAGAGCAAATTGTGGATACCCGCTCCTCCCGGGAATTTGCTGAAGGGCACCTCAAAGGCACGATCAACATTCCATTCAACAAGGGGTTTACAAACTGGGCAGGCTGGCTCATCGACTACAATCGTCCTGTGTACTTCATAACGTATCCGGCTGAAGTGAACGAACTCGTGGAAGCGCTGCGCTCTGTAGGCATTGACAATATTGCAGGGTTTATGGATCGTGACAAAATTCTGGAAAGCGGTGCTTTTTCACTTGAATCGTACGCGGAGATCATACCACTGGAGATCGCAAAATTAGTGGAAGACGGATTCGTGCACGTGCTTGATGTTCGCAATCTGACTGAATGGCAGGAAGGTCATATTCCGAATGCGCAACACATCATGCTGGGAACGCTCCCAGAACGGCTCGATGAAATTAGAAGGGACTGTCCGATTCTTGTGCAATGCCATTCCGGAGCCCGATCTGCAATAGGGGCCAGCATCCTGCAAGCTAACGGCGGTTTCAAACAAGTATTGAGTTTAAGCGGCGGCATTGTCCAATGGCAGAAAGACGGGCTTGCCATTTCAACCCCTTGCAGCGAATTAAAATGAAAGAAAGTTTCTCTGCTCAAGCGCATGGAATAAAAAGTAAAGAGGCCGCTATGTCTTACTCCCGGCCTCTTGACTGATAGTATTTCCGCTTTTCCTTCTCCGTCTGATCACTCTTCTGAAACATATCCGCAGCGCCCGATTCTTCGTTTTTCTCTTTCTTCGAATCAAGGCCGACGATGACTGTTTTTCCCGTCCGTCCACGATGAAATACATTTCGTTGCATACAAAAAGCGATTTGTTGACTTTAGGAAATTGACATTGACAAAAGTATTGTGCAAAATACCCCCTTTTTATAAAATGAAAAGTAATTATTTGGATATTGAAGGGGGAGAGTGTGTGAAAAAGAAAATGTGTTTTTTAATAGTGCTGCTTTTTGCAGGTGGTTGTTTTGTGACTCCATATGACTTTGTCTCGGCTGAAGAGTTTGTAGACCATCAAACTGACAGTGACGATCTATATTACTCAGGGAAAAAGACAAGGGAAATGGTAAAGGATGGGCCGATGCATTTTACGCTGGAAACAACATACCATGAAAATGGAATCGTTGAAGCCATTGTTATGGAAAATAAACATACGACTCATATTCAATATAACCCCGCAACGGGCATGACTATATTAAACGGTGTCACATTAGAAACAAAGAAAGAATTTGAAATGGGTTTGCCAGCGTACAAAGAAGTATACATGGGCACTGTAACAAATAATGTTCCGGCAGGCACTTTGGTTGGAGCGGCAATTTCTTTGACGAGTATATGGACCAGGGTTCCTGCGAGCAGAGTAAAACAAACAGTTTTAACCCTAACTTCATTGGCTGTAGGAGAGACGCTTGATAAATTAATAAAGGTAAAAATCAAGCAATATAGAACTTCGAAGCCTGTGAAAGATGGAAGCATGTGTTACAAACAATATAAATATAAGCATAAGTCCACTTGGTACTATAAGAAAAAACAAAGTAAACAACAAAGCTCAAGCTGGTTTTTACAAAGTAAGCCCTGTTAAGGAGAGAGAAAATGAGCAAATGTCCGATATGCAGGAAACCGTTTACTTTTAGAGAAAAATATAAGCTTATTAGAACAAAAACGCCAACTTGCCCCAGATGTAAAAGTCCACTAAAGGAAACAACAGCTTCAAAATTGCTTTTTGGTTTAATTTTTATTTTGCCAATACTTTATTTTATGTCTTTTTGGAGCGGATGGGATTCAATAGTAAAGTGGTTTTCTCTTTTTATTTGGATTGTGTTTTGTTTATATATTTTGCAACCTGTACTTTATCGTTTTGATAAGACAAAAGCTTAAGTTATTAAGCTAAGGAGAGAGAGTAAAGCAACTCCCAAAAAGGAGTTGTTTTTTATTGGTGAAATAACAATTGCTTTTTATCATATTTTATTAAAATTTGTTGAATTGTGTTCGTGTTATTTTTAATCATATATAACATATTTGCTGAATATTTGTTTTGATAATCATAAATCAATATTTTTTGAGAGCGAGTGTTTTTACGTGAGGTGCGGAATGAAAAAGATCATAAAGGTATTTTGTATTGCCGGATTAATAAATTTGGGCAATTGTGTTTATATAATTAGAGGATTTTTTGAAGAAAAAAGAGTGAATTACCTTTTTTTGATGATAGAATACTATGTAATAGCATAAATAAGGAGGATTCTATGAAAAAGAAACTTTTATTTATTGGAGTGCCAATTGTGGCAATCCTTGCAATCATTTTATTTATTTCAGGCAGATCCCCTGAACCTTCAGATCTCGCAAAAGAATTTGAAGAAAAAATTAAACAGGAAGATGCTAAGGGATTATTGAAACTTGTTAAAGTTGACAATGGAACGAAGTGGGGAGAAAAGGAAGCCGAAAGTATAATCAAGTATTTAAAAGATGATGAGTCTGATTATAAAGATCAAATCATGCTATTAAATGCACAGGCCAGTTACTACGAATCAGATGGAAAAGCCAATAATATAATTTCGCAGCAATATCCTGGGGAAAGCATATCTAATATTGGTCCTTTTTATATTAAAAAGGATAAAGGGATTTTTGGAGGCGACAAATACGTTTTAAAGGCCCGTGGTTATAAGTTAGAAGTACATGCAGCCAAAGGAGCTAATGTTACTTTTAACGGTGAAACAGTTGATATGCAAGGTAAGGGTTCCAAGGAGCTAGGTGTTTTTGGGCCAGGGGTATATACCATTAAAGGCAGCAAAAAATATGATTATACAACGGTTGATGATAAAACAGAAGTGACGCTATTTGATCTTGAAAAATTTGAGGAAACCGCCAGCCTTAATTTTAGCGGTGATACGGTTTCTGTAAACTCTGACATTCCGAATACAAAGGTACTGGTTAATGGGAAAGAATCAGGAGAATCTATTTCCGAAAATACGGTGTTTGGCCCCGTAAAAGACGGTATTAAGCTTCAAGGATTAGCTGAATTTCCATGGGGGGAAGGAAAAAGCGAGGCAGTCACAGTCCAATCAGAAACTACGGAAGAATATAACCTTACACCTAACCCAATTGTCAACGATGAGATGAAAGAAAAAATAAAATCGCTGATCAATGATTTTGCTAAAAATAGAAATGAAGCTAAAGCGAAAAAAGATGCAAATAAGCTTAAAAATGTTTCAGACAGTTTGAAGAAAAGCTACATAGATGTAATTAAGAATTATGACAAAGAAAATTACTATGAAGGTAAAGCTTTGGGTACTCGCATTGACTTTTCTAAGGTGACTTACGAAAACGGCAGTGGGGGAAAACAGTTGATCCATGTTCCTGTGGAATTTCATCTGAAATCGAGAGAGGTTTATGAATTTATGGATTCAGAGCTTGAAGAAAATTTCGATGAAGAAATCGTAACATTACAATACGATGAAGAGAAAAAAAGCTGGATTATCGAAGGTGAAAAAGATGACTATGAGTCATCGAATAATGATTATATGGCAAGCAAAGATGTAGCCAAAACAACTTTTTAAGATGATTAGCCCTTCATGATTGAAGGGCTAAATTCTTTTCTGCTTGTTTTTTTGTTTTTCTTTCTTAACCCTTTCCTTATCGATAAAACTCATGGAACATCTACATTAAAATCGCGTTTTTCAATCTTAGAAACATAACTGCATGTGATCCCTAGTTCTTTTGCAATTTCCTTTTGTATTTTTTCTATTTTTAACTTAATCCCAAATCCTCCAAATATAACTTATTTTTCACGCTCATCTAAAATATTGATGGTCTTTTTATTTTGCTAATTCCAGATTTAACTGAATTGTGGAGATAAAATCCTCATTTTAGACTTCAGCATATTAATCAGCGATACTTCCTTTTCTTCTTGATCTTGGCCGATGGGTTCGTACAGTGAAACATCCTTTTGAGTTTTCTTCCGGGTTCTAAGGTGCATCAGAATTTCGTTTTCTATACACAGCGCGGCACACAACAAAGTAGCAAGTTCTAGTTGTAACAAAGGAAGAAAAACCCCTTCTATTAGTAATGAACTGACCCGTTAAAATGAGACTTAGAAAAAACACCTATGCTGCCTGTCCCCT
>ERZ1673782.12-NODE-12-length-143865-cov-26.806029_pt1 | contig 143865 bp, 127 predicted proteins | sample MGYA00580134_ERZ1673782 | MGnify/ENA primary metagenome ERZ1673782 (study PRJEB41219, sample SAMN04549594) | soil metagenome | isolation source: soil | place: USA: Texas, Big Bend National Park | collected 2009-03-17 ...
GGACAGGCAGCATAGGTGTTTTTTCTAAGTCTCATTTTAACGGGTCAGTTCAATTCTATCCTCGCTGGCTTTTTTATCTCATCGATATCGCTTTTTGCGCATGCATGGCGTCGCCTTTTAGCAGGTCGACGAGGTTATAGGCGGGATATAAGCCTCTTTGGTACATAAAATAAAAAACTTGTTCATGCAACTTAATGGCCGCATTGATTTGTTTAACAAGCACTCTCCTGAGCTCGGGAGTCGCCGTTTCCGTGATCGCAATCGCATAGTTTCGAACGGTCGTTTTCGCCAGCACCAACAGATCACCCGCATCAAAATACAAGTCAGCCCGTTCATCCTCCCGCTGAAATGCTGGAGCTTTTGGCAAAAAGGGAAGAAGCTCTCTTAAATTTTGCTCCAATGCTTTTGCTGACATGCTGTAAAGCTGTCTTAACTGAGGGTCGCTGATTTTCTTCATGCTTTTCTTGATCTTCACCAATCCGACAGACTGTGCCGCGATTAGTTCATGCAACTCCAACGTTTCATGCCAAGCCAATGTTTTTGTTGTCATTCATATTCTCCTTTATTGCTTTTTCTTAGTCAGCATATGCCCATTACCGTCTAAAGGTTAAGAAGAATCTGAGGGACGTTTTAGACCGTTTTGGAAAGGGGAAGTCAAATAATACGGGATTTTTGCATCTAAGTGACAACAGTGAGAGGTGATCAATGTGTTGGATATGTTGAAGGACTTTTTTCTATTTTTGAGCGGAGGGCTTCGCGTGACGCTTCTGGTCGCAGTTTTGATTATATTGTTGCTGATCAGAAAGGCGAGAAAGAAAAATAAAGAAAAATCGGGGTTTCTCGACTGACACTGTTTCACATGGAACATTCGCTCGCTTTCAAGCCTTATGATCGTTTTACTTGCGATTTGACCTTATGTTAGAATAAAGAAACAATGAGAGAAGGCCGAGACCTGCTCATCTCATCGTCTTTATTTGAAAATGAAATTGCGACGTTAGAAAAGAGCAGTCGTCTATGCTGCTCTTTTTGATTCATGACATTTCAACATACGAGGTGAACAAGTGAAACAAACAAGAGCTTTAGTAGAAGGCGCTATCATGGTCAGTATTTTTGCCGTTTTGCTGATGATCAGCCTCTATATTCCTTTCATCGGAACCATTCTTTTATTGACGCTGCCGCTGCCTGCAATGGTTCAAACGATCAGGCACGGTCTAAAGCCGGGGATTTCGGTGGGGTTGGTCAGTTTACCCGTTTCATTGATTGCCGGTTCCTTAGGCGGACTGATGTTTGCTATTCCAGTAAGTGCCGCGGGCGTGATCATGGGCTTTTACTACAGAAGAAAAGAGCCGGCCCAAGCGATTGCTGCAGCAGCCGTTACATATATGGTTTCGTTCGTCCTGCTGCTTATCATCAGCGTTCAGTTTCTTGGATTAAACTTAATAGAGACGGCCAATCAAGCATATAATGAAACATTCAAAACCTTTGAATCGAGTATCAAACAGTTTGGAAATGATAAAGAAGTGGCTAAGCAGATTGAATTGTTAAATGAGCAATTCAAACAGGCGCAATATTTATATCCAACGGCCATTGTGATATTTTCCGGAATCACTGCGTTTTTGAATCATCTGCTCGCAAAGCCGGTGCTTCGGCGCATCATACAAATACCGTCTCTGAAACCGTTCAGGGATATGAGACTTCCGCAAAGCATTATTTGGATCTATTTGTTGACGATTCTTCTGTCGCTGGCTCCCGTTGAAGAGGGCAGTGTATATTACTCTGTTCTGTTAAATGCGAGTCTCATCATGGGCTTTGTCTTGGTCATCCAAGGGTTTTCATTTGTGTTTTACTTTTGCCATGCCAAGAAACTGCCAACTGTCCTGCCGGTTCTTTTTTTAATTATCGGGTTGTTTTCGCCCCTGCTGTACCTTGTTCGCATCTTAGGTATAATTGATATAGGCTTTAACTTGAGAGAAAGAGTGAAAAAATCGTAGCCGCGATGTTCTCCAATGGTGAGGAGTTGATTTGAGTGCCAAGTTTTTATGAAAAACCGTTATTTCGATATCCCATATATTCTTTAATCGTCGTCACAATCATTTCTGTCCTCATCAACATTTATTTTAATTGGGTGGCAGGGGCGGCCGGCGTTCTGATTCTGGGTGTCATTTTGTACTTTTTGAAGCGGGCCGACTCCCAAATCAGAAAAGAGCTGGACGATTATATATCGACGCTGTCTTATCGTCTGAAAAAAGTCGGAGAAGAGGCGCTGCTTGAAATGCCGATCGGGATCATGCTGTTTAACGATCAGTACTATATCGAGTGGGCCAATCCTTTTATGGCGTCATGCTTTAATGAAAATACGCTCGTCGGCCGGTCGCTTTATGATACTTGTGAATCTGTCGTCCCTTTGATTAAGCAGGAAGTGGACACAGAAACGATTACGCTGAATGAGCGGAAATTTAATGTGGTCATCAAACGGGAAGAAAAGCTGCTTTATTTCTTTGATGTCACAGAGCAGACGCAGATTGAAAAACAATACGAAAATGAAAGAACGGTTCTTGCCTACATCTTTCTCGATAATTACGACGATGTGACGCAAGGGCTTGATGACCAGACCAGAAGCTCGATAAACAGTGAAGTAACATCGCTTTTGAACCAGTGGGCCCAAGAGTACGGCATTTTCTTAAAACGGGTTTCCTCTGAGCGGTTCATCGGCGTATTAAACGAACATATTTTAAGCGAGCTAGAAGCATCAAAGTTTTCGATTCTTGATGAAGTTCGGGAGAAGACATCCGTTCATACCATTTCCTTGACGTTAAGCATCGGAATCGGTGCATCTGTTGCCTCGTTGAAAGAGCTCGGCGATTTGGCGCAATCCAGCCTTGACTTGGCGCTGGGACGCGGAGGAGATCAGGTGGCAATCAAGCAGCCGAACGGGAAAGTGAAGTTTTACGGCGGTAAGACGAATCCTATGGAAAAACGGACGCGCGTCAGAGCCCGGGTCATTTCACACGCGCTCAAGGAGATTGTCTCTGAAAGCAGCAATGTGATAATCATGGGTCATAAGTTTCCCGATATGGATTCGATCGGATCAGCCATCGGGATTTTGAAGGTCGCACAGGCAAACGGCAAAGACGGCTTTGTCGTGATCGACTCCAATCAGATCGGTTCAAGTGTTCAAAGACTGATCGGGGAGATTAAAAAATACGAAGAACTGTGGTCCAGGTTTATTACGCCGGAAGAGGCGCTTGAGATCGCAAAAGACGACACGCTGCTCGTGATCGTTGATACGCATAAGCCTTCTTTTGTCATTGAAGAAAGGCTGGTCAATAAAATTGAAAATATCGTCGTTATCGATCATCATAGAAGAGGGGAAGAGTTTATTAAAGACCCGCTGCTTGTCTATATGGAGCCGTACGCTTCATCTACAGCGGAGCTTGTGACAGAGCTGCTCGAATACCAGCCGAAGCGCTTAAAAATCAACATGATCGAAGCAACAGCTCTTTTGGCCGGGATTATTGTCGATACGAAGAGCTTCTCGCTGCGCACCGGCTCCCGTACGTTCGATGCGGCGTCTTATCTGCGCGCAAAAGGCGCTGACACTGTATTGGTGCAAAAGTTTTTAAAAGAAACGGCCGATCATTATATTAAAAGGGCGAAGCTTATCCAGCATACCGTTTTTTATCAAAACGGCATCGCCATTGCATCGCTGCCGGACGATGAGGCGGACGAATACTTTGACCAGGTTATCATTGCACAAGCCGCGGATTCTCTTCTGTCTATGAGCGATGTCGAAGCGTCATTTGCTGTGGCGAGAAGAGACGAGAACACGGTATGTATCAGCGCAAGATCGCTCGGCGAAGTAAATGTTCAAATCATTATGGAAGCGCTCGAGGGCGGCGGTCATTTAACCAATGCTGCGACACAGCTGACCGATATCACGGTTGAAGAAACGCTCCGCCGACTGAAAGAAGCGATTGACGAGTATTTCGAAGGAGGCATTCAGAAATGAAGGTAATTTTCTTACAGGATGTTAAAGGCAAAGGGAAAAAAGGCGAAGTGAAAAATGTAGCGGATGGATACGCGCACAACTTTTTGATCAAAAAAGGGCTGGCTGTTGAAGCGACATCCGCCAATATCAGCGCGCTTGAAGGTCAGAAGAAAAAAGAGAAGAAAGAAGCGGCTGAAGAACTAAAATCTGCGAAAGAGCTGAAAAAACAGCTTGAGGAGATTACGGTGGAGCTTTCAGCCAAGTCCGGAGAAGGCGGCCGTTTATTCGGCTCCGTGACAAGCAAACAAATTGCAGATGCGCTGCAAAAAGGCCATCAGTTAAAAGTCGACAAACGCAAAATCGAATTAAACGATGCGATTCGCTCATTGGGATATACGAATGTTCCCGTGAAGCTCCATCCGGAAGTACAAGCAACACTGAAAGTTCACGTGAAAGAGCAATCATAAAGTAACAAAGCCCCTTCCTCAGAAGGGGCTTATCTTTTATTCCGTACGTTTTCTCATTTCATTCGCCAAGAATTCGACGTCTGTACCGATGATCACCTGCACCTCGTGCTGATTGAGCTTGACGAATCCCTTCGCTCCCATGGATTTCATCGCGCTTTCATCCAGCTTGGAAGCATCGCGGACCTTGAGGCGGAGGCGGGTCACGCAGTTGTTCAGCGTCTCGATGTTTTCTTTTCCGCCAAGCGCTTCGATGTATTTGTCCGCAAGGGTTTCGTATTTAGACGATCCTGTGTCAGGGCTGACAGCGGTGTTTTCCTGCTCATCGTCATCTTCTCGTCCAGGCGTTTTCAAATTGAGCTTCGTTATCAAGAAATAAAAGATGATGAAATAAATAATGCCGTAAACAAGACCAAGCGGCAGCAAGAGCAGCGGCTTTGTGGCGATTCCAAAGTTTAAGAGATAGTCGATCGTCCCGGCTGAAAAGGTAAAGCCGTGATGGATGCCGAGCATATTGGTCACGGTCATGGCGCTTGCGGTTAACAAGGCATGAATACCGAAGAGAAGCGGCGACAGGAACATGAATGTGAACTCAATCGGCTCTGTGATTCCGGTTAAAAATGATGTGAACGCCAATCCGATCAGCAACCCGGCCGTTGCTTTGCGGCGATGCTTTTTCGCAGCGGCAATCATCGCCAGACACGCCGCAGGAAGACCGAACATCATGATCGGGAAGAACCCTGTCATAAAGGCGCCGGCGCTTGGATCTCCGGCAAAGAACCGGTTCATGTCACCCGTTTTGCCTGCAAATTCTCCAAAGACCATCCAGACCATGTTGTTTAAGATGTGATGAAGGCCGAGCGGCAAAAGCAGCCTGTTTAAAAGACCGAATATCCCGACCCCTAATGCCCCCGCATGAATGATCCATCCTCCAATGGCGTCAATTGCCTGCTGTGCATAAATCCAGACGAAGCCGAAAATGCCTGCAAGAATGATGGAACAGAAGGCTGTCATAATCGGAACACTGCGTTTTCCGCCGAAGAAACCGAGCCAGTCAGGCAGCTTTGCATCTTTAAAGCGGTTATACATGACGGCGGCGACAACGCCTGCAATAATCCCGCCGAGAACTCCCATGTTCAGGTCCTTATTGATGGCTGCTAAGCCGCCTGTCAGGACAAAATAACCGATGGCTCCGGACAGAGCGGCGGCCCCGTGGCCATCCTTTGACAATCCGATCGCAACGCCTATCGCAAAGATGATCGGAAGTTGGTCAAGAATTGATTGTCCTGAAGCAGCGATAAACGGAATGTTTAACAGGTCTTCCCGTCCCAGTGCGAGCAGGAGGCCCGCAGCAGGAAGAACGGCAATCGGCAGCATGAGCGCGCGGCCGATATTTTGAAGAAATCCCAACATAGTTAAAACCCCTTTCGATGATATTGAATCGCTTTTTTCAAATGTCCATTTTCATGGGATAAACAGCGGCGGGCATCTTCAAGCGTTCCGTTTGTCAACGTCATAAAGATCGCTGCCTTGATGTCATTGCCGCTTTCTTTTAAAGCTTGCAGAGCCTCATCCTCCGATAACCCGGTGGTATTCATCAGAATGGTGACAGCGCGCCCGGCTAATTTTTGATTGAGCAGCCTCATATTCACCATCTCGTTTTGATAGACGCGGCCAAGCCTCACCATTGCCGCTGTTGACAGCATGTTCAAGATCATTTTCTGAGCGGTTCCTGCTTTCAGCCGCGTTGAACCGCGGATAATTTCCGGTCCTGTTTGAACCTCAATCGCGATATCGCTTAATTTGCCCGCTTCTGTATCCGCGTTGCAGCTGATCGAAACAGAAGCGGCTCCGATCTGTTTGGCATAGGATAAAGCGCCGAGGACATAAGGGGTCGAACCGCTCGCAGTGACTCCGATTAAGACGTCATCTTTCGAGAATGATTGCGCTTTCAGGTCAGCGACGATTTTTTCACGGTCATCTTCATTTTCTTCAAGAGGCATCCACATTGCGTCATATCCGCCGGCGATCAGGCCGGTCCAACGGCTCTCGTCAATAGAGAAGGTCGGCGGCAGTTCCGCGGCATCAAGAACTGCGATTCTGCCGCTTGTGCCGGCGCCTGCGGTAAACACTCTTCCGCCTTGCTCAAAACGGCTGACAATCGTCTCCGCCGCTTCAGCGATCAGGGGAAGGCAGGGCGTAATGGCGCGAGGGACTGTGTGATCCTCCTCATTCATCAAGGTGACGATATCTAAAGCATTCATTTCATCAAGTGCTGTGCTTTTGTCGTTCGTATCCTCTGTCTTCCTCATTGGTCTTTCCTCTTCATATCAATGACGAATTTATAGCGGTCGCCTCTGTAAACGGATTTGACCACTTCAAACGGTCTGCCGTCGTCCAAATAGCTCAAGCGTTCAATGAGCAGGACTGGTGCGCCTTCCTCTATGTCGAGAGGCTCGCTCTCTGCCTGAGAGGCAATCGCCGGTTCTAGTGTTTGCGCGGCCCGGTCGATCGTAAGGGAGAGCGTATTTTCGACATAGTCGTACAAAGATGCGCTCATAATGTCTTCGGTCAGGCCGTTAATGAAGTCGGCGGGCAAATAGGAGATTTCATAAGCCATCGGGATGTCATCGGCGAGGCGGATCCGTTTGACTTCATAGACGGAAGCCCCTTCACGTATCTCCAGTTTGCGCGCTGTGCTCTGGTCGCACGGGATGACGCCGAAGCCGAGCATTTTCGTGCCGGGCCTCATGCCCCTTGATTTCATGTCCTCGGAAAAGCTTGTCAATCCTTTGAGAGGCTGCTCAATTTTTGGCTCGGCAATAAATGTCCCTTTTCCCCGCTGCCGGACGAGAATGCCTTCATTGACGAGATTGTTAACCGCCTGTCGAACGGTCATCCTGCTCACCTCATATTTTTCTGCGAACTCTCTTTCAGAAGGAATGAGGTCGCCGGGTTTCAAATCTTTTGTTTCGGCAAGCTTTTTAATTTCGGTCTCAATCTGATAGTAAATCGGAATGTGGGAATCTTTTTTGATCAAAAGGCCATACCCCTTTCTTTCACGATTGATAAAGCATCGCTGTCCGCTATGATGACGACGTCTTGGTGCGTTTTTAAGACGGAAGCGGGGGTGTCTTCATTTGGTTCTTCAGTGAGCAGCTTCGCCAAGATGCCGGCTTTTTTCTCTCCTGAAACGAGCAGCAGGATCTGCTTGCTTTTCATGATCGTGGAAATGCCCATCGTTATTGCTTGCGACGGGACGGCGTCATAGGAATCAAAATAGCGGGCATTGGCTTCTTTCGTTGATTGTGTCAGTTCAACCGTATGCGTTTTCGATGAAAATGGGGTGCCCGGCTCGTTAAATCCGATATGGCCGTTCAAGCCGAGGCCGAGCACTTGAAGATCAATGCCTCCAAGCCGCTCGATCAGCGCTTCATAGCGGCTGCATTCGGCATCCAGGTCACAAGCCATCCCGTTCGGAAGATGGGTGTGGCTGAGCGGGATGTCAATGTGATCGAAAAGCTGTTTTTTCATATAGAATGTATAGCTGTTTTCATGATCCGGGGAAACGCCGACATACTCGTCTAAGTTAACAGTATAGACGTGCTTGTAAGTCGTTTTATTACGCGCATGATCTTCCCTTAAAACCTGATATGTGCCGAGAGGCGTTCCTCCGGTTGCAAGGCCGAGAACAGGTGCAGATAAGCGATTCACTTGCTCGATGATGAATCGGGCGGCTGTTTGGCTCATGTCCTGATAATCTTTAGCTTCAATGATCTTCATGGTGAAACCTCCCTTTTGCTGAAAGCAATCACGCCTTTGCAAAGCGTCATCACAACTTCATTTTTTTCATTTAAAATGATCAAATCGGCATCTTTCCCGCTCCGTATGCTGCCTTTCCGGTCATAAATATGAAGCTGTCTGGCAGGATTGACTGCTGTCATGTAGACGATATCTTCGAGTGAACATCCCGTAAAATCCATCATGTTCAGTGCAGCCTGGTTCATCTTCAAGATGCTGCCGGCAAGCGTACCATCCCGTAATACGGCTTTTTCGCCTTTTACGAACACCTCCTGTCCGCCTAATGTATAGGTTCCATTTTTCAAGCATTTTGCGCGCATGGCATCCGTAATTAAAATGATGCCTTCTTTCTGTTTTTGCTGAAATGCCAGCTTGATGACGGCAGGGTGAACATGGATGCCGTCGGCAATGACTTCAGCCTTCAGTTCATCATGCAGAAGAGCGCTACCGGCAGTCCCCGGCTCGCGGTGGTGCAGCCCCCGCATGCCGTTGAACAAATGGGTGACATGGGAGAGGCCGGCCTTAATCGCGGCTTCCATCTCTTTGAGTCCGGCGTCGGAATGGCCTGCGGATGCGATGACCCCTGTTTCCTTCAAAAAGGAAATTAGTTCCAAAGACCCTTCCAGCTCTGGCGCAAGTGTGACTAATTTAATGTTATTCCCTGAGATGCGCTGCCATTCTTTAAATAACGAAAGATCCGGCGCTATAATGTCATCCGGCGGCTGGGCGCCGCACCGCTTTTCTGAAATAAAAGGGCCCTCTAAGTGAACGCCTAATACTTCGGCTGTTCCGGGCCGTCCGCCGGCTTCCCTATACCGGTGAACGTTTGCCAGCGCATGCTCGATCGTGGCTTTATCTTGGGTCATCGTCGTCGCAAGGAAGCTTGTCGTTCCTTCTTTCGGCAGGGCTTCAGCCATTGTTTGCAAAGCCTCGGCTGTTCCGTCCATGACATCTGCGCCGTTTGCCCCGTGAATGTGGACATCGATCATGCCCGGCAGCACTTTGAAGTTCTCCGGAAATGTCAGCTGTTCTGCCGTTTGTGCGGAAGCTGGAATATCAGCCATTGGTCCGTAAGCCTCGATTTTTTCTCCATTCGTCAGAAGAAAACCGTCTTCTATCATTCCATTTTCACTGTAAATATGAAGATGTTTAAAAATATAGCGTTGAGATGGTTTGGTTTTCACAGTCAAAAGTCCTTTCTTGAAAACGTTATCATCAGTATAGAACATTACAACTCTAGTTGTCTAGACCAATAAGTGAATTATTTTTGTCAAATCTGATCATACGGCATCACGGTTTATTTGGCCGCTGGTTTGTCAGGTTATATTCAAAAAAAAAGCCGGCTTATCTGCCGGCTTCGTTATGCTGCTTTAGCATAGATATATTGATTTCTTCCCGCACCGAGTCCTGCACCGATCAAAGCGACCAGCGCGCCGATGAACAGTAAAATCGGTCCGTTCCATGAGTGCATGTGATCGTAAAGAAAACCGACAAAGCTTGGACCAATCGCTGCCAGCAAATATCCGGCGGATTGCGACATCCCTGATAATGCCGCGGCTTGATCGGCATTTTCGCTTCTCAGCCCGATTAAAGTCAAGGCTAAACTGATGCTGGACCCTTGTCCAATTCCGATTAAAATGACCCATAGCGTCAGCATCGCTGTACTGCCTCCGTACAATAGCCCTGACATCCCCGCCAAGTATAGGATGCCGAGGGCGAGCACGATGCTTTTCTGGTTTTGAAACCGCCCGGCGAGAACCGGAGTCAAAAATGTCGACGGGAGGCTGGCAAACTGCATCAGCGACAGCATCCAGCCGGCAAGCGACATGCTCATCCCGTGCGAGCGGAGAATTTCAGGCAGCCAGGCGATCGTGCAGTAAAACAAAAACGACTGTATGCCCATAAAGAATGTGACCTGCCAGGCAATTTTCGAGCGCCAGACCGTTTGGCCGTCTGCCTTTAAGCTGACCGTGCGGTTTCCCGTATCATGATAGCGGAGCTGGGGAACCCAGATCAAAATCGCAACAAACGCGAGGCCCGCCCAAACCATGAGCGACGCGCTCCATCCCCACGCTAAGCCGTGCGACAACGGAATGCTGATCCCTGATGCGAGCGCCGCAAAAATCGACATGGCTGTTGTATAGAAACTTGTCATAATTCCCGCTTTGTCAGGAAATTTATGTTTGATCAGGCTGGGCAGCAGCACATTGCAGATTGCGATGCCGACTCCGATCAATGCGGTTCCTGCAAATAATGTAATAGATTCTCCGTAAGAGCGCAGCAAAATTCCGATCAATAAGATGACCAATCCGACCCAGAGGGTTCTCTCATTGCCAAGCTTCTGTCCGAGCTTAGGGGCGACCGGGGACAGGACGGCGAACGATAACAGCGGCAGCGTCGTCAAGAAGCCGGCCATGCCGTTCGTCAAATCCATATCCGAGCGGATCGAACTGATCAATGGCCCGACAGCTGTAATAGCCGGTCTTAAATTAAAAGCGATAAATATGATTCCTGCAATCAAAAAGATATTGTTCAAACGGGCGCGTCGAGCGTCAATGTAATGCATGCTGTATTCTCCTTTGCTTCCAGGTGGAAAAGTGACATGAAAAAGAAACCCGGACCATCATCCAAGGTTACTATTGATCTTTCTTCTGAATTTCGGCAATTTTCGCAAGCAGGATATGCTGCGGCAAATGCATGATTTGTTCAAGAGGAAGATTTAAGGTTTCCGAAAGTTTTTGCGCCGTTTCGGCAGAAATTTGTAAAGGTTTCATAAAGTCCTCCATTTTATATTGTACCCCAGCGCGCAGAGTACGCAACAGTGAATATTGACTCCAATATATATTGTAACATCATATGACAAGTGAGTTGGAAGAAAAAGAAAAAAGCGATATAAATAAAGCGGAGGTGATCGTCTTGAAATCGACGATATCGGAGCTGAAAAAGAAATTGTATGAACAGCAGATCAGAGCAAAAGGGCTTTACACATTTGAAGAGTACAAAGATATGCGCAATGTGCTGCAAACGCTGCGGATGAAATTTGCGGCCTATGAAGAATGGGATTTGTACCAACATGCGACCGATTTGATGGTCAGCATTCTCTTGAAAAACAGTTGGAACAGCCGGGTGGATTAATTGTGGAATCTTTAAAAAAACACCTCGGCCGAGGTGTTTAATAAGACCGTTCGTCTTCTTTGTTGTCCTGCCGGTCATAGATGACAAGCTTCGCAGGACGGTTCTCTTTCGCCATCTCTTCTCCTTTTTCCACGGCCTCTGTCCTTGTATCATAAAGCTCAACAGGCGCCGTATCTTCCAGTTTCAAAAACCACCCGTCTGTCTCGGCATTTGGTGATACCGTATAAACCTTCATGAAAAACAACCTCCCGAAACTTGTTTACTGATTTGTTTCCCGTATAGATCAGGGAAGCAAACATTCCGACAGCTGTTCTCCCTTTCTATGAAAATATTTCTACAACATGCGATTCTGCAAGAGTCTATTTTTTTTCTGTAAAAATGGTAAAATAGACGTTGGGTTATTTTTAAATGGGAGGACGGTGCTTAACATGACAGATCTTCTGAATGACAGGCTGCCGCCGCAAAATATCGAAGCCGAACAGGCCGTGTTAGGTGCTGTTTTTTTAGAACCATCAGCTTTAACTTTGGCGTCAGAAGTCTTGATTCCAGATGATTTTTACAGAATGTCGCACCAAAAAATATTTAACGCCATGCTTGTTCTTGGAGACCGCGGCGAGCCTGTAGACCTGGTGACGGTGACATCAGAGCTTGCGAACACGGACCTTTTGGAAGAGGTTGGCGGCATTTCTTATTTGACGGATATTGCAAATTCTGTGCCGACTGCGGCTAATATAGAGTATTATGCAAAAATCGTGGAAGAAAAATCGATTCTCCGCCGCTTGATCCGTACGGCAACGACGATTGCCCAAGACGGATATACAAGGGAGGATGAAGTCGAAGACCTCTTAAGCGAAGCAGAAAAAACGATTATGGAAGTCGCCCAGCGCAAAAACTCCGGGGCCTTTCAAAATATTAAAGATGTTCTCGTTCAAACCTACGATAATATTGAACAGCTCCACAACAGAAAAGGGGACATCACCGGGATTCCGACAGGTTTTACCGAGCTTGACAGGATGACGGCGGGCTTTCAAAGAAACGATTTGATCATCGTAGCCGCCCGTCCGTCAGTCGGCAAAACCGCTTTTGCCTTAAACATCGCCCAAAACGTGGCGACGAAAACCGATGAAAGCGTCGCGATCTTCAGCCTTGAGATGGGCGCCGAGCAGCTGGTCATGCGGATGCTCTGTGCGGAAGGCAACATCAACGCCCAGAATCTCCGGACCGGAAACCTGACGGAAGAGGATTGGGGCAAGCTGACAATGGCGATGGGAAGCTTATCAAACAGCGGAATTTTCATAGATGACACACCGGGAATCCGCGTCAGCGAAATCCGTTCCAAGTGCAGACGTTTAAAGCAGGAGAACGGCCTCGGCATGATTTTGATCGACTACCTGCAGCTGATCCAAGGAAGCGGCAGATCAAGTGACAACCGCCAGCAGGAAGTATCGGAAATATCCCGTGCGCTGAAAGCGCTGGCGAGGGAGCTTGAAGTTCCGGTCATCGCCCTTTCACAGCTTTCCCGGGGCGTCGAACAGCGCCAGGATAAGCGTCCGATGATGTCGGACATCCGGGAATCGGGAAGTATCGAGCAGGACGCCGATATCGTTGCGTTCCTGTACCGTGATGATTACTATGACAAAGAATCTGAGAATAAAAACATCATTGAAATCATTATTGCAAAACAAAGGAACGGCCCGGTCGGGACCGTCTCACTCGCTTTTGTAAAAGAATATAATAAGTTCGTCAACCTGGAACGCCGGTTTGATGACGCGGGTGTTGCGCCTGGTGCATAAATCCCTGAGACATGTTCTCAGGGATTTTTCTTTTTTCTTGCATTGCGGTTTTTACCGATTTCAAATAAACCCGTCGCTGTTAATCCGGCCAGTCCTCCTGACCATAAACGGAGCACCAGTTCAAGGTCTGTAAAAGGATATGCTGCGGCACCGATCAGCAAACCTATCAAGAGTGAAACGAGCGGAATCAAATTTTTCGGCATTTTGACCGTCTTCTTCACCAATTCGACCAAAGCCAAAATGATCGGCGATAAAACTGATGCAAAAATTAATACCGTCTCCATCGGCATCTCCCTCCTTACTTATTGAATATTTGCGTTGTCGGTTTTTTATGTATCTTTGTCCAAGAAAAACGGTTTTTTTAAGATTTGACTTACAGACTGTCTATTAAAAAGAAAATATATGAAATTCGCTTTATAATAACGAACAAAAATGTTCAACGTTAAAATTAATGTTCGGATTTACAATTGACTTTACGGGATGACACTGATAAACTGAATGTGTTTGATATTGATATCGTTTGAAAAGGTTAACGGAGGTGCACGGATATGTCTTCAGTAGTTGTTGTAGGTACGCAGTGGGGTGACGAAGGAAAAGGCAAAATCACCGATTTCCTTTCCGAAAATGCAGAGGTAATCGCACGGTACCAAGGCGGAAATAACGCAGGACATACGATTAAATTCAACGGGGTAACGTACAAACTGCATTTGATTCCATCCGGTATTTTTTATAAGGATAAAACGTGTGTGATCGGCAACGGAATGGTTGTTGATCCGAAAGCATTGGTAACGGAGCTGGCTTATCTTCATGAGCGGAACGTCAGCACGGACAACTTGAGAATCTCCAACAGGGCCCATGTCATTCTGCCGTATCACTTAAAGCTTGATGCGGTCGAAGAAGAGCGGAAAGGGGCCAATAAAATCGGCACGACGAAAAAAGGAATCGGCCCGGCTTATATGGATAAAGCCGCTCGCGTCGGAATCCGGATCGCCGATCTGTTGGACAGGGACGTTTTCGAAGAAAAGCTCGCCCGCAATTTGGAAGAAAAAAACTGTCTGCTAGAAAAAATGTATGATGCGGAAGGATTTAAAATAGAAGACATTTTAGACGAATACTATGAGTACGGCCAGCAGATCAAACAATATGTCTGCGATACGTCCGTCGTCTTAAACGACGCACTTGATGACGGCCGCCGCGTCTTATTCGAAGGGGCGCAAGGAGTTATGCTTGATATCGACCAAGGGACATATCCGTTTGTCACGTCTTCAAACCCTGTCGCCGGCGGCGTGACGATCGGCTCAGGTGTAGGACCGACAAAAATCCAGCACGTCGTTGGTGTGTCGAAAGCTTACACAACGCGTGTCGGAGACGGTCCGTTCCCAACAGAGCTGAACAATGAGATCGGAGACCAAATCCGTGAGGTCGGCCGCGAATACGGAACAACTACAGGTCGGCCGCGCCGCGTCGGCTGGTTTGACAGCGTGGTTGTCCGCCATGCCCGCCGCGTCAGCGGAATTACCGACCTTTCATTAAATTCAATTGACGTATTGACCGGTATTGAAACATTGAAAATCTGTGTCGCTTACAAATACCGCGGCGAGATCCTGGAAGAGTTCCCGGCAAGCTTAAAAGCGCTCGCTGAATGTGAGCCTGTCTATGAAGAAATGCCGGGTTGGACCGAAGATATCACGGGCGCGAAAAGCTTGAGCGACCTGCCTGAAAATGCCCGCCATTACCTTGAGCGAGTTTCTCAGCTGACAGGCATTCCGCTTTCCATTTTCTCAGTCGGTCCTGACCGCTCTCAAACAAATGTGGTGAGAAGCGTTTATCGTCCGAACTAAATTCTAGAAGAGCCTCTGCAGTCCGCAGGGGCTTTGTTTTTCAATGACAAGGAGGGCAAACGGGTGGAACGTGTCGATGTTGTATATTCATTCGCGGAAGAGAACGGAGACATTCTGATGGTGAAAAACAAGAAAAATCAATCATGGACATTGCCGGGCGGCAAGGTGGAAGCTGGAGAATCGCTGACGCAAGCCGCGGCGAGAGAAATGAAGGAAGAAACTGGCTATGGAATTCAGCCTCTTGATATTTTAGCCGTAAATGAAGCGGTGATCAGCAGCGAGCATGTATATTTCATCGTCTTTAGAGCACGGATCACCGACCGTCCGGATGCCATCACGTTTGACGAGAACATTGTTGAAGCCAAGTGGGTGCCGCTTCATGAAGCTGACCGGCTGTTGTCTGTATTCCATCCGAATGGAATCATGCACTGGCTGAACCGCGAAGGGGCGGAGTATCATCACGAAGGGAAAAAATAATAGAAAAAAATAAAAAAATATATTGCCACTTCTGTTCGTTCTATGATAATATAAATCTCGTTGTTGCGAAAACAACGAGACGAGCCATTAGCTCAGTTGGTAGAGCACGTCCGAATACGCTTCGGAGAATTCGCTTCAGCGTACACATCGAGAGACATCCCGAAAAAGCTTCCTGAGATGTGGACGTCGTTATTTTAAGGGTGTCATTTAATCTTGAGCCATTAGCTCAGTTGGTAGAGCATCTGACTTTTAATCAGAGGGTCGAAGGTTCGAGTCCTTCATGGCTCACCATTTCCCTGGCCCGTTGGTCAAGTGGTTAAGACACCGCCCTTTCACGGCGGTAACACGGGTTCGAATCCCGTACGGGTCATTGATTTACTTTAGCGTTATTGCTAAATCCCCGCTTGCTTCGGAGGAGACCACGATTCTTCTCCGAAGCAGGTACTGTAATCATGCAAGGTCCGGTAGTTCAGTTGGTTAGAATGCCTGCCTGTCACGCAGGAGGTCGCGGGTTCGAGTCCCGTCCGGACCGCCATTTTATAAAAAGTTACATACATACCCGGCTCGGTAGCTCAGTTGGTAGAGCAACGGACTGAAAATCCGTGTGTCGGCGGTTCGATTCCGTCCCGAGCCACTCTAAAAAGCGCGTCTGTTTTTAAGCAGATGCGTTTTCTTTTAGCTGAAATCAATGAAATAAAAATGCTGAAGGAATGAAAAGGAGAAAAAAAGGGAGGCCGGTAACCCGGCCGAAGAAGAAGACGTTACTATATAGACGGCTTTGAAGCATAAAATGTTTCATTTTTCAGTAAAAAAAGTCACAAAAATTTAATTGTTGTGATAAAAGCGGAAAAATAAAGCGTGGATTTAATTTCCAAACGTTTTCCTTTGAACTATTTTTTTAACTTTTGCTTCATAAACGTTATAATGTATAAGAAATCTATTTCGATTTCTAGAAAGTGTTTTTTTAATGATGACATGCAGTGTACTTTGATATAAAACATAGACAGCCATCCGCTGGCTGTATCCAAACTCTGAACCAGGAGGAATGAATAATGGAAAAAAAGATACTAGTTGTAGATGATGAAAAGCCGATTGCTGATATTTTAGAGTTTAATCTGAAAAAAGAGGGCTATGAAGTCCATTGCGCATACGACGGCAATGAAGCGCTTCAGATGGTTGAGGATCTCAACCCTGATATGATTCTGCTCGACATCATGCTTCCGAATAAAGACGGTGTGGAAGTGTGCCGTGAAGTCCGCAAAAAATATGATATGCCCATCATTATGCTGACAGCAAAGGATTCGGAAATCGATAAAGTCATCGGCCTTGAACTGGGCGCTGACGATTATGTGACAAAACCGTTCAGCACCCGCGAACTGCTGGCGCGTGTCAAAGCGAACCTGAGAAGACAGAACACAGCGGCTCCTGCCGAAGAAGAATCGTCTTCAAACGAAATTCAAATCGGATCGCTCGTCATTTTTCCGGATGCCTATGTCGTTTCAAAACGCGACGAGACAATCGAGCTGACACATCGGGAATTCGAACTGCTGCATTACCTTGCAAAACATATCGGGCAAGTCATGACGCGTGAACATCTTCTGCAAACCGTGTGGGGATACGACTACTTTGGGGATGTCCGGACAGTTGACGTTACGGTTAGACGCCTTCGCGAAAAAATCGAGGATAATCCGAGTCACCCAAGCTGGATCGTTACAAGGCGCGGTGTCGGCTACTATTTGAGAAATCCGGAACAGGACTAATACACAAATGAATAAAGTAAGTTTTTTTCGCTCGATTCATTTTAAGTTTACCTTAATATACGTTCTGCTGATTATCGTCGCCATGCAGATTATCGGCGTCTACTTTGTCAATGAGATGGAGAAGTCACTTCTTAAATCATATAATGACTCTCTTGATCAGCGGGTGAACAACCTATCGTATTATCTGGAACAGGAAATGACGAAGGATAGAAGCACATCTTCCTCGTCTACCTTGAAGGAAGATGCAGAGCGGATTCTAAATGATTTCAGCAAAGAAGGAGAAATTCTCGAAGTCAGTCTGATTGATAAAAGCTATGAAGTCATCGCGACCTCCAATCCTTATAACCGGGAGGTGGCGGGGAAAAAGACAACAGAGGGCATTATCAAAAGGACGCTGCTTGTCGGCATTCCATACGAAAATAAATTTTTCGACCCGGAGCGGGACAGCAAAGTGCGGATTTCGGTCACACCGATTAAAAAATCGAATCAAGAGACAATCGGGGCCATTTACGTCGTGGCATCGATGGATAATGTCTACAATCAAATCCGGACGATCAACACCATTTTAGCGTCTGGAACTTTTATTGCGCTTGGAATCACTGCTTTTCTCGGGATTTTTGTCGCGCGAACGATTACACATCCGCTGTCAGATATGAGAAAACAGGCCATTGAACTGGCGAAAGGAAATTTCTCAAGAAAAGTCAGGAAGTACGGAAACGACGAAATCGGCCAGCTGGCCACAACGTTTAATTATTTAACAAGAGAGCTGAAAGAAGCTCAGTCCATGACAGAAGGCGAACGAAAAAAACTATCTTCTGTTATTGCGTATATGACAGACGGAGTTATCGCGACTAACCGAAATGGCGCGATTATTTTGCTTAATACGCCGGCGCTGGAGCTTCTAAATGTTTCACGTGAAACGGCTCTTGAAATGCCGATCACTTCGCTGCTCGGCCTTGAAGACGAATACACGTTTGAAGATTTGGTTGAACAGCAGGATTCCCTGCTTCTTGAAATTGAACAGGAAGAACGGACGTCTGTGCTCCGCGTCAATTTCTCGGTCATCCAAAAAGAACACGGAAAGATCGACGGATTGATTGCGGTCATTTACGATGTCACAGAACAAGAGCAGATCGATCAAGAGCGGAGAGAGTTTGTTGCAAATGTCTCCCACGAGCTCAGAACGCCGCTCACAACGATGCGCAGCTACCTAGAAGCGCTTGCGGAAGGGGCATGGCAGGATCCAAACATTGCGCCGCGCTTCTTGAATGTGACACAGAATGAAACAGAGCGCATGATCAGGCTTGTCAACGACCTGCTGCAGCTTTCAAAGTTTGATAGCAAAGATTATCAATTCAATAAAGAATGGATTCATTTTATCCGTTTCTTCTCATTGATTATTGAACGCTTTGAAATGACGAAAGAGCAGCATGTTGAGTTTATCAGCAATCTGCCGGATAGAGAATTGTATGTTGAAATCGATCCGGACAAGATTACGCAAGTGCTGGATAATATCATTTCAAATGCATTGAAATATTCCCCTGAAGGAGGCCATATCACGTTCTCTGTTGATGTAAATGAAGAAGAAGAGCTTCTTTATGTCAGTGTCAAAGACGAAGGTGTCGGCATTCCGAGAAAAGACGTGGAGAAGATCTTCGAGCGGTTCTACCGTGTAGATAAAGCCAGAACAAGAAGACTCGGCGGTACGGGACTCGGTCTTGCGATCGCAAAAGAAATGGTACAAGCCCATGGCGGCGACATCTGGGCCGACAGCATCGAAGGAAAAGGAACAACGATCACATTTACCCTGCCGTATAAAGAAGAACAAGAGGATGATTGGGATGAAGCGTGAAACAATTAAAACGATAATACTGTCCCTTTTGGTTTTGATCAGTCTTCTTTTTACTTTTAATATTTGGGGATTTCAGGGGAATTACGAAAAAGTTGAAGACTCACAGGCTCAGGTCAGCGACAAACAGCCGATTACAAACCAGACAAAGTTGTTAAATGAAGCCGTCAAACCGCAGCAAATGTTCATTCATGAGAATGGACAGCATTATTTGCTGAATGACACGACGCTCTATTCTCAGCTCTGGGATGACATGGGACGATGGGAAGTCAAATCGTTAAAGGATATCTCGGACAAATTTGACAGGCAGCAGTTCAAAAACTGGCTATACGCTAAAAATAAAGACTCCAAATTGGATCTCGTCTTCAGCGACAACATTCCGATCGATGTGCTGCAGCCGCTTTTCAAATGGTCCGCCAATTCTTATGAATACAACTCTTTTGACAGAATCGTTCTTCCTTTCAATGAAGGACGGGGCATGAAGAAGATCTATTTTGTATCCTTCAGCAAAGAGACGGTTGTTGAAGCGGTGATTGAATCGGCAAATTACCGCAACATCCTTTCAGACATTGAAAAAGAAAAGTCGCAGATGCCTCTTTATGAGGATTTTGCAATCAATTCGCGCAGAGATGTCTTGCTTCCGGTTAATCGGCTGAAGCTGTCTGAAAAAGAGTATTTTACAGAAACGATCAGCCCGACGCGTTTTAAAAAAGCTTTATTTGATGATCCGCAAACCGTGCGGCAGGAAACCAACTTAAACAGACCGGTATATACGGATGGAACAAGCCTTTTGGAGATCTACTCGAACAACAGACAGATTAAGTTCCAGCACCGCAACCTGGAACCGAGTACTTCTTATCAAAATGGAGAGCTGATCAATAAAAGCTTCAAATATTTAAACGACACGGGAAGCTGGACGGATGATTATCAATTTTTCGGTTTGAATGAAAATCAGCAGATCAACTTTAATCTGTTTATGGATCAGCTGCCGGTCGTTAACAGCCAAAACCAGCCTTTCGGAACGACATCGATTGAACTTCGCTGGGCAAACAACGACATATTGGACTATAAACACCCGACATATGTCTTGGGCGCAAACGCAAATCCGGTCAGCAAAAAGGATAAAGAAATCATGAGCGGAGAAGAATTGATTCAGTTCCTGCAAGACAATGAAGAGTATGACTTTGATAAGATTGAGCAAATTTTCCCCGCCTATGAAATGGTCTCAGTATCAGAGGAACAAGACCCTCTTGTCAAACTTGTGCCGACATGGTGCATTAAAATAAACGGTACGGTAAAGCCGGTATCAAAGAAGGATTCAGCGGTGAAGGAGGGCATAGAAAATGGAGTGGAATAGAACAAAAACAATCTTCATTATCGTCTTCCTCATCCTTGATATCTTTTTGGCCTTTCAATACTTTGATAAGCGCAGCAACAATCAGTTTCCGATTTTAGAAAAATCAACGCTGCAGGAGGATATGAAAGCAGACCATATTTCATACGGCAATTTGTCTAAAGAGACGTCAAAAGGCTCCTCAATCTCTGCACAAAAGCGAGTCTTTAAGCAAAGCGAGATTAAATCGTTAAAAGGGCAAAAGCCGAAGGCGTTAATGAATACCGCAAAAGAGAACGCTTTGACAGAAATAGAAATGGAGTTTGAAACACCCATTGCGCTTCCGAAAACGGATATGAAGACAAAAGCAAGGGAAATCGTGAATGAAGAGATTATCGACGGCAATAAGTACAAGCTTTGGAAGGTCGATAAGTCCGGAAAACAGATCGTTTTCTTCCAAACCTATAATGGGAATTACATTTTTCAGGACCGGCAAAATGATGATAACAACGAGATGGGCGAAGTCGTTCTGTACCTGAATAATAAAAACGAAGTCGTGTCTTATAAGCAGTCAATGCTGCAGGATATTAAAGAAGTCAAAACGGAAAATCTGATCTCTGCAGTCGGCGCGGTTGAAGCTTTGTACTACCCGGATTATTTGAAGAAGTACAGCAAAATTAAATCAGCCGAGCTTGGCTATTTCACGCAGTATCCGCTGGCAAGCGCTCAAATTTTCGTGCCCGTTTGGCGGATCGAAGTGGAGCGCAAAACGGACGATAAAACCATTCACGAAGAATTTATCGTGGATGCACGGGACGGAGCGCTTCTTCAATCACAAGAGAAAAAGGAAAAATCATAATGGAGTGAGAAACCATGAGCCTGCAATTTAGCGTACTTGCGAGCGGGAGTACCGGTAATGCTTTATATTTGGAAACCGATGACCACGCTTTTTTAGTTGACGCAGGACTTAGCGGGAAGGCGATGGAAGGGCTGATGGCGCAAATTGATCGAAAGCTTGATCAGCTCGACGGCATCTTTGTTACACATGAGCACAGTGACCATATAAAAGGGCTTGGCGTGCTGGCAAGAAAATATGAGCTGCCCGTTTACGCCAATGAAAAAACGTGGAAGGCGATGGAAGGGCATATCGGCAAAATGGATAACGGCCAAAAGTTCGTTTTTCCAATGGAAACCGTCAAGTCATTCGGCTCCCTTGATGTCGAATCGTTCGGGGTATCCCATGATGCCGCAGAGCCGATGTTTTACGTTTTTCATTACAATGGCCGAAAGCTCGCTTTGATTACGGATACGGGCTATGTCAGCGACAGAATGAAAGGCATCATCCGCTCGGCAAACGCTTTTGTTTTTGAAAGCAATCATGATGTCGGCATGCTGCAAATGGGCCGCTATCCGTGGAACATCAAGCGCCGGATTCTAAGCGACGTCGGACACGTATCCAATGAGGACGCGGCACTCGCAATGACCGATGTAATCGGCGATGAGACATCGAGAATTTATTTGGCTCATTTAAGCCAGGACAACAACATGAAAGAGCTGGCAAGAATGTCTGTGCAGCAAACGCTGGCTGCCAAAGGATTTGCGGCAGGAGAAACGTTTGACTTATATGATACCGATCCTAAGAAACCGACGCCTCTCGTAGCGGTGTAAATTTTCCTGATTGAATGATTAATCTGCAGGCAGATGATCCACACTATATACATATATCGTTCCTTGAAAGGATTTGAATATAGTGGAGTTTAATCATGATGAGGAAAAATTCGTTCGGGAAAAGCCGGTGAGAAGTTGGAGAAGCTTTTTGTTTTCAAGCCTGGTCGGCGCCGTCATCGGCGCTCTTTTAACAGTGTTTGCCTTGCCGTATCTCTCGCAGCAGGGATGGCTGCCGTATAATCTGCAAGTCATCGAAGCGCGCGGCGGCCAAGGAGCACAGCAGGGCGGGACGGTCCGCAATGTATCCGTCAACGTGAATAATGAAGTCACGCAAGTGGTCTCTAAGGTTTCTGATTCTGTTGTCGGCGTTATCAACATCCAAAAGACAGGTGTATGGGATGGTGACAGCGAAGCGGGAACAGGCTCGGGCGTTATTTATAAAAAGGACGGCAACACATCCCACATTGTGACAAACCACCATGTCATTGAAGGGGCGTCCCAAATAGAAATCAGCCTGAATGACGGAACACGGATTCCGGCAAAACTGATCGGCAGCGATAAGCTGATGGATCTGGCCGTCCTGCAAGTCAACAGCAACAAAATAAAAGCAGCTGCCGAATTTGGAGATTCTGATAAAGTGAAGACAGGCGAGCCTGTCATCGCGATTGGAAACCCGCTCGGCCTGCAGTTTTCAGGATCTGTTACACAAGGAATCATCTCAGGAACCGAACGCGCTGTTCCGGTCGATTCCAACGGAGACGGACAGCCGGACTGGAACGCCGAAGTACTGCAGACGGATGCTGCCATTAACCCGGGTAACAGCGGAGGCGGGCTGTTTAATATTGATGGAAAAGTCATCGGCATTAATTCGATGAAAATCGCTGAATCAGCCGTCGAAGGCATCGGTCTGAGCATTCCGGCCAACCTTGCCATTCCGGTTATCGAAGATTTGGAAACGTACGGTGAAGTGAGACGGCCGTATCTCGGAATTGAGATGAAATCACTTGGCGATATCGCAAGCTATCACTGGCAGGAAACGCTTAAACTGCCGAAAAACGTAACATCAGGCGTAGTTGTGATGGGTGTTCAGCCGGTATCTCCTGCAGGCAGAGCCGGTCTGAAAGAGCTCGATGTCATCGTCGAATTTAACGGTGACCGTGTTTACGATATCGTTGATCTGCGTAAAAAGCTTTACACCAAAAACGTCGGCGACAAGGTAAAAATCAAATACCTGCGGGGCGGAAAAGAAAAGACAACAGAAGTAAAGCTGACCCGATCCCAATTAGGAAGCTGATAAAGACAGTCTGGCCGGTACGGCCGGGCTGTTTTTTTATTATGAAGCGCCCAACGAATGATCGTCAAAAGGAAAAAATGTGATTTTTGGAGAGTGAAATGAGATTTTTTCTGAGTGAATAATCGAATTTTTGGGTGTGAATTCCAAGTTTTTGCCCTGCAAAAATTATAGTTTGTAAAAAATGGACAAAGCATCATATTGCGTTTCAATTTTGCGTACGATATGATGACTTTAATATTCTGACAAATGGCCGATTTAATGCAGGATTTAAAGATCAGGGCGGAAAGGGAGATAGGATGAGTCAGCATGCACTTGTATTACAATCTGATTTTGGCCTTGATGACGGGGCGGTAAATGCGATGTACGGTGTGGCTTATTCGGTTGACAGTTCAATTCGGATTTTTGATTTGACGCACAACATTCCCGTTTTTCACATTTGGGAAGCTTCCTATCGGCTGCTGCAGTCCGTTTCTTATTGGCCTGAAGGCACTGTCTTCGTGTCGGTCGTCGATCCAGGGGTCGGCTCAGAACGCCGCAGCGTCGCAGTCAGAACCTCTTCCAATCAATATATCATCACACCAGACAACGGAACACTCACCCACATCAGCCGGCAAAATGGAATTGCCGAGGCGCGCTATCTTGATGAAGCGCAAAACAGGCTTCCAAAATCAGGCGAATCACATACATTCCATGGACGCGACATTTACGCCTACACCGGGGCAATACTGGCAGCCGGCGCTCTCAGCTTCGACAGGATCGGTCCGGAAGTTTCTATAGATTCCATCGTCAAACTGCCGGTCATGGAAGCGTACATCGAAAATGATTGGATAACCGGAACGATCGATATTTTAGATGTCCGGTTTGGAAACCTTTGGACGAATATCAGCCGGACGCTCTTCAAGTCACTTGATGTTCAATACGGAGATCCAGTAGAAGTCGTCATCAAGCATGAAGACACAAAAGTCTATCAGCAAACGTTGGCATTTGGCCGGTCGTTTGCCGATATGCCTGTAGGCAAGCCGGTTGTTTATATCAATTCATTAGACCGCTTGGGCATTGCCCTCAACCAAGGATCATTTGCTAAAACATACCATATTGGCACAGGCATCAACTGGCGGATTTCTCTTCGAAAAAGTATATAGCGTTAGACAAAAGAGCCTGATTTTCCAGTCAGGCTCTTGCTTTTGTGTCATTCTTATGACATAAAAACGGTTGTCACACATTTTTCAGCTAATCGTGAAGACAGCAACCTCTTCAAAAATGGTTCTTTTGTCACATTGGTACCTAAGTCATATTGTCTAAAACAAGAGAAAAGAATATATTGAGGGGGTGTGCCGCTGCTATGAAAAAATTCATTCAATTCATTTGTTTGGAAAACGAGTGTCCGGAGGAATGATATGAACGACAATGTGCAGGCTGCGTTGAAAACGCTGTCTAATGTAAAGAGCAGAAGTATCTTGTCCGTTTTTGTGCTATGTCTGATCACACTGGGGGTTTACATACCATACTGGTTTCTATCCAGGAAAAAAAGCTTCGATTTGCTGCCTTATCATGATATTCCCTACACCACGTTAAAAGCTATCATATTTTATCATTTATTTTCTATTCCAATTAGAATATCAGCAAAAATCGCTTTTCCTGACATGCATTACAGCCTTTATATGCTGCTCGACCGCGTGATTTTGATTCTGTCCGCAGGTGTTTTGATATACTGCGCACTGGTGGTGACTGCTTCATTAAACAAGCTTTCAGGCAAAGAACCTGCGAATGGATCGATTTTTGCCTTCCTTTTGAATATCATTTACATTCAGCACAGAATCAATAAACTTTCCGAGCCGAAAAGCGAATGGCTGAGCAAAGCATCATGATCTATAAACAAGGAAGTGAAGTACAATTTGATGTTGAAATCGAAAATTAAAATTGACTTGAACAAACCGAGAAAAAAGCCGGAAATCCGTTTGACGCCAATGACGGAAGAGGACTTTAAGATATACCAGACCTATTCCATCCAGCATTACGCCATGGAGAAAGTAAAAGCGGGCACATGGACAGTGGCGGAAGCTATGGAGAAAGCAGAAGAGCAGTTTGCGGCCCTTTTGCCAAACGGCATTGAAACGATCAACCATTATCTATGGTCAATCATGAACGACAGCGGGAACGCCGCAGGCTGGGTTTGGATCTACGCTGATCCGCACCACCCTCAAAAGGAAGCGTTTATTTACGATTTCGGGCTTTATGAAGCGTACCGCGGCCAGGGAATCGGCCAGCAGGCTTTAGCCGTCTTAGAAGAGGAGGCAAAGCAATTAGGAGTCAAAAAGCTGTCCCTGCATGTATTCGCCCATAATAAAAAAGCGAAGCGACTATATGAAAAAATGAATTTCGAGACGACAGATTTGCATATGAGCAAGAGACTGTAAGATCAAAGCTGTGAAAGCTTTGATCTTTTTTCATATCCAATGTTCCACATGGAACATAGCGTGTCATTATTCCTAGTTGAGAGATACGAAAAATAACGAAAAAAAGACAAAATGATTCGATAGAACCCCTTTATGTTGCGTAATGACAGATTGCATATTACAAAGGTAAAAATATGACGAATAATGTCCTATTGATTGTCGAATTTCTGCAGATGAACACGAAATAAGGAACGGGCAAAAGGATATAGTTTTTTTATTCTAGTCAAAAAAAAGAATCCATATACCTAAGAAAATCCCAATTTAACACTTCAATGGATTTTGATTTATTGGATTCAATATAGTACATTTTGATATGGAAAGTGGAAAAGTATAGATGACAAGGATAAAAAGACCTGGAAGAACAGTTTTAAGGAAAGAAGAGTGTTTCAGCATGAGTAAGGAATTAGAGGAATTTCCGAAAATAAAACCCTTATATGCGGTGTTATTAACGATCATAACGTCCGGCATATACATCCCGTATTGGTTTCTCTCAAGAAGAAAGAATTTAGAACGATGCCAAATTAAGCTCCCGTATGTCGCCATTAAAGTGACGCTGCTGTTAAGCGTCTTTTCAATTTTGGAGCCTTTTTGGACTTTTTATTCAATCACATTTCAAAGTGAAGACCTGCTGCCATACAGCAACAGCATTTTGCTTCTCCCGCTGCGCCCCGGACACAGCTTTCTCCCGCAGCTCTCATTCCTCCTTTTTTGGACGGTAAATTTATATAGTGCATTTAAGGTTAGAAAAGCGTTTATTGGGCTGTCGGAAAAGCAGGTTAACGGGTTTTGGACTTTCATTCTTAACGTTTCATATTTGCAGTATATTACAAATCAGCATTCTTTAGTTGTTCAGGAAAAAAGAGAAGCAGTATAAAAACAAGATTAAAGCATCAGCGAGATTGGCTGGTGTTTTTTATTTGGAGAGAACAGAGTTATCCAGAGGAATATAAAAGCTTGTGGATAACCGCGTGAAGTCATGCTAAAACCTACTAACATGTGCATAAATAGGGTATATTGAATAAGGAGCTTTTTTATAAAAGAGCCCAATGATACAGATATTGGAGGGACTTTTATGAAGTCTTGCGAAGAGCATATTGAAACGGTCATTGACATGTATGTGGATGAGGAAGAATTGGCCCCGGAAATCAGAAAAATCGAACATACACACAGTTTATCCACAACCTGTGAATTGTGTGATAAGCCTGCAGTATATATAGTGGGGAACGAATGATCGGACACTAAATACACAACCTTTATCCACAATTGTGGATAATGCATCTGAATAACTTGTTCTTAAAGTGGGGATGACCTGTGAATATATCAATCGTAGCAATCGGTAAACTAAAAGAAAAATATTTAAAACAAGGAATCGATGAATACATAAAACGGCTTTCGGCATACGCAAAAGTCGACATCATCGAACTTCCGGACGAAAAAGCACCGGAAAACCTAAGCGACCAGGACATGAAAATCGTCAAAGACAAAGAAGGCGAACGAATTCTCTCCAAAATCAGCCCAGACGCCCACGTCATCGCCCTGGCGATCGAAGGAAAAATGAAAAGTTCGGAAGAATTAGCCGATAATATGGATAGACTCGCCACATATGGAAAGAGCAAGGTAACCTTCGTCATCGGCGGCTCGCTCGGCTTAAGCGACGCCGTCCTGAAGCGCGCAGATGAGAAGCTGTCGTTTTCACGGATGACATTTCCGCATCAGCTGATGAGGCTGATTTTGCTCGAGCAGGTTTATCGGGCTTTTAGGATTAATCGAGGGGAGCCTTATCATAAATGATGGAAAATTTTAATTTGAACTTATCCATATTACCTTAAGAATAGGAGAAACACACAATTACTCAGGAGACAAGCAATTAGGCTTGTCTTTTTTTACACCTCTCAAATGCAAATAGAAAATCCCCAACAATTTGCTACATTAAGAATACATTAAAACAGTCTACAATTTTCTGAATCGGTTAAGCATTTAAAGGAAGATGGGAATTTAAGTTTTCATTTTTATATAACAAAAAGGGAAAATAATCTAAATATCCATTCTGATACCCTCTAAGAGTTTTATACATTAGCAAATCTAATACATTTTGACCAAAATTTTTAAAAAATCAGGAAACCTCTTGAATCAGTTTTGTTTTACAATTATTATAAAATTAGTTAATTTGAGTTAAAGAGAGTTGGTGTTAGGGTCCCCGGACCCAAATAAAAACTGCTTTTGTCATATGGATTCTTCGTTTATTTGCTCTCATTTAGGTATCTTGTTTGATTTGTTTCTTTGGCAGGATGTTTTCAGGACTATAGTGTTTGGCATCCGCAGTAGTTGTTTGGCGTTTCACCTGTTTTGTCTCTATATTATCCAGGACACTGTCCCAAATCATCCGGAAGCTTCTGCTGTTATTCTTTTCTAGGCCAAATCATATGCCTTCAACACCGACTTGTGAATTATAGGCTTTTTGAGACAGGATATGGGACGCTAATCATCAGTAAAATTGATTTGATCTTTGTAACGTTGGCTATTTTTCTTCAGGTGTGCGTTCTTCCAGTTCTTGTAATGCCGCGTTGGCTTTTGCAAGCCGATTTCTACGATATTGAATTTTGCGGCGGATCGTCTTCGGGAAAAGAGAGAGCAGTCCTTCATCTTTGACATCCGCTTCTTTGACTTCTTCCACCATCTGCTTGACCTCTTTTTCGAAACGCTGAGATTACCATTTTATCTGCTTACATAACGATTTATCTGTTTTGCGTGAACAATTTTGGAACACATCCAGATTGCTTTTCCGAAAATCGCTGATAGTGCGAAAACCACGACGCTCCCCTTTTACAACCAGTGAACAGATTTAAGGATAGCCGTCTGAATTTTCCGGAAGCTGAAACACCCGTGATATATATAACCATAAATTAAACAGCATAGGCGGATTGTACGAGTTCCTCCACATTCGGAGTATTTCTGAATGATAGAGCCACACGGTCCACGTTCTCACTGGCTAACCGGATCAAATGATCTTCAGGAGTCAGCATAATACATCCAGTTCAGGTAGATAAGATTTGAATTTGGTGACTTGCTTTTGTTCTTCTTCTTTCATTTTCTGACTAATCCAAACTGGAAAAAGCAGGTCTTTTAACAGATTAGGAGGTTTCTGACATGCACCATTCGGTCACTAACCGAATGCAGTAAAGGACACTGTGGTGCTTGCCAGCCATTAGGGTATTGAGGAGGTGATCAAAATGCTAGGTGACAGTATTTCGTCGAAGTGGACAAGTCGTGACCAAATGACCTCGGATCGAGGGTTGGTCATGGAGGAAAAAATTGATGTCTGGTGACAAAGAGGAGTCATGATCATGGCACCGCCAACGAGGGAAAAAACTCTTCCCGCATCGACACGGTATGTGGGCGGTGACAAACTAACTTATAGAGTAAATTTATTAGTCGAATGAAAGAGGAGGAATGAAATAATGAAAAATCATTTGTATGAGAAAAAAAAGAGGAAACCTTTGACTCGGACAATTAAAGCGACGCTCGCCGTGTTGACAATGTCCATCGCTTTGGTGGGAGGCGCTACGGTGCCTTCATTTGCATGGGTGAATCCGGGTTATCACTACCAGTACCCATCGGAAGGTGGTACATGGAGGTATGGATTCGTAAACGCCGGGCTCCGTTCTGAGTACAACCACCCGACAAAGGTCCACGGCTCGACAGTGCAAAAGCTCATCGATGGAAAAGTGGATAAAACGAATAGAAGTATTGATACGGCTGCGGGCCGCTACTCTAATGCCTATGTCGGAGCCATAAACTCACCTGGTCTTAAGGGTCGTTACTACTATCGCACCAACTAATCAAAGGGAAAACGGTTGCTGTCAACGGGGCTAGCATGGCAAGACCCAGAAAAGTTCTGGGAGATCCCGCTTTGCATAAGCGTATTATAGTGGATGACGCGGGCTTTGTTGTTTACACTTCTTGCACCTGCTGACGGCAATCATCCCTATCTATGAAATCGAGATTTCAGCAGGCCGTTATTTTCGAGAGAGTTAAATCTATATTCATTGTTTTTATTTTGGTAAGGACATACCGGATTTTAGGTTTGGATTACCGGTCGAGTTAGCTTGTCTTTTCGCCCACTACCGTGTCGATGCGGGAGCAATTTACCAGAAGCACTTACCGATTGATAGTTTTTTATTCCGGTGATTGCAAAGTTTCATAAACTCTGAGAATTCAATAGGGGTAATACCCCGCTTTGAGGGGCGCGGCATTTTATGCGCCCCGAGTATTTATTCTTAAAATTTTTAAATTAATGTATCTATATAAAAAGGAGATGCTTTCAGTGTACTGCCAAAGCATCTCCACAAAAGATAGTGCATATCTGCAGGAAAAAACATAAAATGCAACTAACATTTTTTGGAAAGCAATAGGTTTATTTAATTTTGTAGTTTTATCTTGGTAGCCTTAGCAGTAAGTTATTTTATGCGGTGCAATCCTCTACTTTTCCAGGTTTAGTGTTGATGCCGGCCGTTATTCAGCAAATTTGACAAGAAACAAATTCTTTGTGCCCCGGCAGTCAATAGGTTACTTATGGTACAACAAGTGAAATTTGCTAGTTGTAAAAGGAATTAATGTTTGTGACGAAGAAGAGATAGTATGTCACGACACTGTCTACAAGAGAGAAAAAAACGTTCCCCTATTAATGTGGTAGGTGGGTGATGATTAATCGGCTTGAAGAGTAAAAATAGTTAAGTAAATGAGGAGGAATGGAATAAATGAGTGCCGCTTTTTATAGCGTAGAATTTGATGGGAGGTACAGATGTTGATTGAAGCACAGGGCATTTCAGTAGCAATTGGTGGGCGGACCGTGCTTGATGGTGAGACCGTTCAGTGCCCGCCAGGGGTCATGACAGCCCTCGTTGGTCCAAGCGGATGTGGAAAGACTACACTTTTGCACTGCCTCGGGCTATTGCTCCCGGTTAATCAGGGACGCATCTTGATAGACGGACACGATGTCACAAGCTACGGTACTGCGGCGCGGCGGCGGTTTTGGCGTGATCATGCGGCGTTCATTCTTCAGGATTACGGCATTATGGATGAGGAGTCGGTGGCATTCAATGTCACCATGCAGGCGAGCATCCTTGGGCGGCGTGTCACGGGAAACCAAGAGCGGTTGGCGCAGGTGCTCGAGCAGACGGGTCTCCAGGGTCGAGAAGGCGAGTTGGCTAGCCACCTTAGTGGGGGCGAGAAGCAGCGACTCGCACTGGCTCGTGCCATCTACAAGGACGCTGCATTCTTGTTTGTCGATGAGCCGACCGCCTCGCTTGACTCAACCAATCGGCGAAAGGTTATCGATCTGTTTGCGGACTTCGCTGCGCGTGGCCGCACGGTTATTGTGTCTACGCACGACTCTGAGATGATCAACGCGTGTGGTGCTCGGCATAAGGTCGGTTCCAGCAGTTCGTCAAAACCATTGTCGACCAACGATCCCGGCAACTTAGGAGGTAACTCATGAAATCAACCACGAAGATCATTATCGGTGTCGTCATAGGATTATTGCTTGCAGTTGGAACAATTGCATTCCTAAACGGATGGATCACAGTGTCAAGAGACACTCATCCGCCGTGCGATCAGCTGCCGAACGTAACAGAGGCCAATGCAGCGCTTTCCAGACATCAAGACCTCGTCGAGGAGATTAAAGCTTTGGGTGATGACATTACGGTCGAAGTAGGAAAGCCGTGTCCTGATGACGAGAACCGAGGGCTGGTCATGGTTAGCTATGGTTCAAGATCCGAGCATGACGCAATCTCCGACCTGCTCAGCCGCCGTGACGGGTTTGGGGTCCCAGTGCACCTGGTGAAGCGCTAACTCAACTTCTACACAATTCACTCGGTGTAATCGTTTCCTGCTGTTTACGGCAAGACTGGCTCCCCGTTTTTGTCAAGCAGTATGAACCTGATGCAGACCAACTACGCCAAGCAAGAGGCGCTGGCTAGGCTTTACATATGAGCCCTTGGAGGATTGATTGGAGGCAGAGACAAACGAGTTGAGGAGTAGAAATATTGACAAAAATAGTTGAATAAATGAGGAGGAATGAAATGAAGGGGGAACATTATCTGTTAATCCAGGCAATTACGCCAGTCCCCGGCGATACCGGTTGTGTTCGCCGGGGCTTAGCATGGCAATTTTCAAATAGTTCTTGGAGGTCCAGCTTGTGTATAAACGTATTATAGTGGCTGTCGCGGGCGCGTTGTTTGCTCTGCTTGCGCTACTGGCGGCGATTATCACCGACCTATATGATCGAGACTTTCCTCAGGCGATTGGTGCCGAGAGCAGGTTAAACCTTGATTTCAGCGAATCGGGGCTTTCTATTACTGAAGCGTTTGCGAAGCTGGAGAAGCTCGATGCACGCTGGAATCTTGGGCTGGTCAAGGTTGCGCCAGACCTTGCAAGCGACGGCGATGGCCAGGTCTACGTAGCACTTAACGATAGAGATCTGCCCGACGAATTTACTTGGTTTGGCGGCGATGGTGCAGGCAAGATTGTCGGTAAGGACCGGCTTGAAACCTCCTACCCCGATGGGTTCTATCTCGTGACCGGTGAAAAGGCTCACTTGAGCGAGTTTGAGGACACGCTGAAAAGTGAAGGCGTGAAGGTCGGTCGCGGGGATGCGTCCATTTTTAAAAGCCTTGAATTCGTTGTGCGAGAAAGAGGATTTGCTGCCGCTGTTCTTGCAGCATTTGCGCTGATTGCGGCGCTTGCGTTGTTCTGGTTGTCGTTAAGAGCGCGTGGGCGTGCTCTTCGGGTTCTGGGCGGGTGCCCGACCTCGCGGATTCAGGTTCAGGACCTGGCCGGGTTCGGGGGGGCGCTGCTGGTTTCGGCGGTGGCTGTAGCACTGGTTGCGTCTTGCTACGTAGGTTTGTTTCATGGCTGGATATATGTCGGTACCTTCCTCAAGGCGCTGTTCAGTCTGCAGGTCGCTGTTATTACCGTATCCCTGTTGGCTACGCTGATCATGTCAGCTTCCGCATGGCCTAGCGCTACCATGATCGCCACCAGACAACCTGCTGTTAAAAGCTTGCGTTCAGCTGCCATCGTGATCCAGGCGTTAACGTTCCTCCTGGTGGTAGCTGCGGCTGGACCTGCTTGGTCCGCATACAAACATTCCTCAGCTATAGCTGCTGAAATGGCTCAGTGGAAGAAACTCGCAGATCAAGTTGCGATTGTGTTTGCGACAGACGTTGACGAGATGAACCACATGGAGCCGCAGATTGGTAAACTGGTAAAGGATGCGGAATCGCTTGATAAGGTAGCTTTTTCCTACACATATACTCAAGAAATGCCAATGCCAGCCGATTTTGGAGAGTACTCGGCCATCTCTTACGTGAACCAGCGTTGGCTTGATATGGTGACCATGGATGCACCACAGCCTGCTGTTACAAAGGTGCCTTATCATAGCATTCCAAAAGGGCTTGTCAAAATGATTCGAGAAGAGGCCGAGCTTTTGTCGAGGAAAGAGCTTTCCGATGAGCAGTTCGGTAAGTTCAAGTTCTTGCGGCCGATCGACGGATTCCGGTTGCCGGTAGCCCAAGGAGGAGGAGGGGAAAGACTTCACTTTGCGGACGATGTCCTAGTTGTTGTCGTGCCCTCGCTCTACGATACTTATAACGATTCTGCTTTGACTTCCATGGTCTCAGGTAGCAACATCGTATTCACTGGTGTAACTGCTACGCAGGAATTGTTAGGGAAACACGGCTTTGACGTGAAGGCACTGCGTGATCGAGATATCAACGGTGAACTGAAAGTTGTCTATGTTGCCGAAGAGGGGATTCTCCGCGCGCAGTTCGCAGCGTACGTTGTATGGTTGTTGAATCTTGCGCTGATTGCATTAGTTATTGCTTTCACTGTCGCTGCTGCGATTAGTGCATTGATAACCGCGCTGCTGCAGGCGAAGCGTGACTTTCCGCTGCGGGTGGCAGGCCAGTCATGGGTACGGATTCTCCGGAGCCGTGTAGCCAAAGAAATGCTTGTTGGGGTCGGCCTTGTGGGCGTTGTTGTTTTGCTCCAAAGGCCTGATGAGATAGGGGCTGTACTAGTGGCCGCGGTGTATGGGTTGCTTGTTGTGCCGCTGAGTCATCTGTTTGCTGTACGTTGGTGTTTTGATAGAGCCAGCAAACGGCGAATTTGACCGGAGGTAAGATGTCGGATGAAGCCCAGGGCGTTTCAGTACAATTGGCGGTCGGTCCGTGCTTGACGTCACGGACCGTTCGTCTTTCGCCCGGGATCATGACGGCACCCTGGTTGGTCCGAGCGAAATAATTTTCGATTAGTTATACGGTGATTATTACAGATAGGAAAGAGAAATTTCTGAATAGTATTTTTAATCAAAAGCTTATAAATGAAGAAGCTGAATATTGTCAATCGTTTCAAGAAGGACTAATAAAAATAGTTGAAGAAAATGGTTGTATTGATTTCGAAAAGGAGAGGAGAAGACAGAGCTTAATCATATTAAGAGTATGTATAAAGATAAGCCGTTGATATGTCAACACAGGTACGAGATTTTAGTAAGGTAGTTTCTAAATGGATTGAATGGGATACCGAGTATGCATATGAGTATTGGACTCCAATCAAACAAGGTATATCACTGAGTGATACAGAGAAAAGAGCGACATTGAACAACCAAAAGAATATTCTGGTGAATTAATCGACTAAGGAAATACCTCTTAAAACAGGAGTGTGAATGTTAAAAGGAGTTAGTTGATAAGCTATAAAGGCCAATGTCAAAGCTCCTAAAATACCATTGTACCATGATGGCTGCTTATCTCAAGACCCCACTCAAATCCATCCTTTCCCCTCCGCAATCCTTGCCGCTTCCATCCGGTTTTTCGCATCCAGCTTCTGCATAATCTCAGAAATATAATTCCGGACGGTCCCTGACGACAAGAAAAGCTCCTCAGAAATTTCTTTTGTCGTCTTTCCGATATATGCCAGTCGCAAGATGTCCTGTTCGCGTTCGGTGAGCGGGTTTGTTTCGCGGACAGCGTTGAAGGTAAGTTCCGGACTAAAGGTTCTTTTGCCTTCCGTGCATTTTCGGATGGCGTCTGCGAGATCGTCGATTTCCCCGTCCTTGAGCAGGTAGCCGTGGACATTGCTTTTGACGGCGCGTTCGAAGTAGCCGGGACGCGCAAACGTCGTTAGGATGATGATTTTCGTTTTTGCGCCTTGCTTTGCGAGCTCTTCGGCCACTTCCAGTCCGCTTTTGACCGGCATTTCGATATCCATGAGGCAGACGTCCGGTTCTAGCTTCAGAATGGCGGTGAGCGCTTCTTCGCCGTTTGTCGCCTGTTCCATGTCTTCTTCAAGATCAAGCAAGGATCCCAGCGCGCTTAACAGCATTCTTTGGTCTTCGGCAATAAATAAACGAATCATTGGATTGCTTCCTTTCCTTCAGCTTTCTTTACATTTGGAACGGCGATGCTTAAAACTGTGCCGTCATGGGTTGAAACGTCGAGAGCGCCGTCGATTAATGCAAGTCTTTCCTTCATTCCGCGCAAGCCGTTACCAAATGGTGTTTTTTGCTGATCCATCCCCATTCCGTCGTCTTTGATGGTAATGCATTTTATCATCTGTTTGAGAGATGGAAATGGTGCAATGGGTGGCGCGGCTGTGTTTGACGATATTTGTGGCGGCTTCGCGTATACACATGCTGACAATGTTTTGTGTGACAGGAGGGATATTTGAAAAATCGGAACCTCCCATGTATTCGAATGTGATGTCTGCAGCCCGCAGGATTTGCTGGATGTGGATGAGCTCTTCTGCAATAGTTGCCGTTTTCATATCAGACACGAGTTCCCGGACTTGTTTTAAGGCTGCTCTTGATGTGGTTTCCATTTCTCTTGCTTCTTTTCGCGCCCGTTCGGGGGCGCTGGCGATGATGCGCTGGACAAGCTGGCTTTTTAATGTGAGCAGTGAAAGAGTATGGCCAAGTGTATCGTGCAGATCGCGGGCAATTCGTACACGCTCCTCGCGCTTGACCAGTTCCTTAATATGCTGATTTGCTTCATCAAGCTTTTGTTCCAGTTCCATGCGGCGGTTCATGGAGCGGATGCCGTATGGTGAAATGAGCATAATCACAAGAAAGGGCAGAAAATAAAAGAGCCGATTAAGCAGGGATGGATCTTTCAGCAGATGATAGATAAAAGGGGCGACCAATACAACAACCAGGCTGGCAAGGCCGCACCGGAACGTCTTTTTTTCCCGGTAATAGCCGATAAAGTTCGCTGAAAAAAAGCCTAAAAATACTAAGTTGATATCATAAAATACAGTGTAGATTAAAATGATTGAAAGCTGGATGGCCAGCCAATAAGTAAATAATTTTTTTTGCGGCGGAATAAAAAAAGCTGGCGGTACGTCACCAAGAAAAGCAGCACGAGTCCAAAACCGATCAGCTGTTTGATTCCCGAGGTCTGATTTGTCAAATAAGAAATGGGCAGCAGTAAATAGATTAAAAAGATATAAGGAAAAAAGCCGTACCGTTTCGGAAACATGCTGAAGTTTTTTTTCATTCTTGTTCACACCGCTTCTTGTTTTCTTCTTATATATTTAGATAGTAGCATAATAACGATTGAATAGGCTAATAGGAAGAGAATATTTTTCCAGTTTGGCATTTGACCTCGAGCGATTTCCCAGGCGCCGCTGCCATAATGATAGGACGGCAGCCAATGGCCGATATTCTGCATCATTTTTGGCATAATTTCAAGCGGCATCCACATCCCTCCGCATACGGCGAGCCCCATATACAGCACATTGCTGATTCCGGCTGCTGTATCCACTTTTTTCATCATCCCGATCAATGTCCCGATCGCCAGAAACGGGAGCGAGCCAAGCAGGGCCCACAATCCGCACAGGAACCATTCCAATGGGGATAAAGAAACGCCGTTGATCAAGGCGCCGGCTAAGAAGATTACTGTGATCGAAAGAATATGAATGACGCTTTGCCCCGACATTTGAGCGATAAAATAAATGTGGTCGGGAAGAGGCGTTACGCGTATGAACGTCGACCAGCCTTGGGTGCGTTCTTGAACCATGCGGATGCCGAGTGATCGAAGAGCCCATGACGCTGAATGTTGTCATCGACATTAAATAATGCGCATTCCATGCCGCAGGGTCTGGAGCATTCGTATTGACGACATTTGTAAAAATATAATAAAAAGCAATCGGCATGGCCAATGACCAAAAGACAAAATAGCGGTTTCGAAGCATTCTTTTGATTTCCATTCTGCACTGCATCTGAAATACATTCATTTTACTCGTCTCCTTTGCTTGTCAGCTGGCGAAATGCCTCTTCGAGATTTCCGCGCTCAATTTGAATATCATAAGCGCCGATCTTTTCTGAGAAAATGAGTTCCAGTATTTTGTCCGTATTGGCCGTGTCGATGTAAACCCGGTTGTTTTTACGAAAAATCTGTTCGGTTTCTGGGTGCTGATACAGCTTCTCGAGTGACTGTTCCGGATCAACTATAAATGAAACCGAATGCTTCGATATTCTTGATTTTATTTGGAGCGGCGTTCCATCAGCTACTATCTTGCCGTCTTTAAACAGCAAGATTCGTTGCGCGGCATCATCTGCTTCCTGTAAGTAGTGTGTAGAAAAAATGATCGTTTTTCCTTGCTCTGCGAGCGATTGAACCGTTTGCCAAAAGCGGTTTCTTGAAGTGATATCCATGCCGACCGTGGGTTCGTCAAAGATCATCAGTTCTGGATCGCCGGCAAGCGCCAAGGCAAAGCCTAGACGCCGCTTTTGCCCGCCGGACAACTTTTCTGCCTGTGTTTTTAAATCCTTGTCTGTCAAACCTGTCAACGTTCTAAGCTTTTGAAAGGATAGAGGCTTTGGATAGTAGCTCCGGATGAGTTCGATGATTTCACCTGCACGCAAACCAGGCATGACGCTGACTTCCTGGAGCATCGTGCCGATTTTTTCACGCACCCGTTTTTCATGCGGCATGGAATCGAATGTGATGTTGCCTGCCGTCGGTTTTAACAGCCCCAATATCATTGAAATCGTTGTTGTTTTCCCGGCTCCGTTTGGCCCTAGAATGGCTACAATTTCTCCTTTTTTAATTGAAAAATCTATCTGATCAACCGCCGTTTTTTGGCGGAATGTCTTTGTCACATTCGTCAAGCTTACAACATTGCTCATGGCTACAGGCCACCTCCTGATTTACTCATTTCATTGTATAAGTTGAGGGAGGCGGATTTTAGTAAGTGATGTCATGAAAATCGGATGACACATGTCATTTCTTTAAAAATAACAGGAAGCTAGCGAACGCTGTAGAAAGAATCGAAGGGTGTAAAGCAAATGAAGGAGGGGGATTACGGGAAGATAACCGAGCAGAGCGCCATAATAATCAACGCATCATGGAGATAGAGAGAGCGGTCTTCAATTGTGAAAGAAGCTCTCTCTACTTAAAAGGAGAGTCTCAACCATTATGATGAACCGGATACTTCCTCCCATTCTTCACAATCTTCTCTTCCACAATCTCTTTCACATCCAGTCCAAGATCGTTGCACAGCATGAATGAGTAGATCAAAACATCTGCGATTTCTTCACGGATGTTTTCTTTATTGGCTTTGAGTGCTTCTTCACTGCTGATCCATTGGAAGTCTTCGAGCAGCTCGGCTGCTTCGATGGAGATTGAGATGGCGAGGTCTTTTGGGTTATGGTATTGCCTCCAGTTTCGTTCATCTCTGAATTCGTTGATTGCGTTGATCAGGCTTTGGATATCGTTCATGACCATTTTCCCCTTTCTAACTCGAGTAGTCTCTTTTTTAATTTAGGATCTGTCGCATAAATATAGAGGCCTTGTATGCCCCGCTTCATCAGGACATTTATTGAATTTAGGATGATTTGTTCTTTAATTTGTTCATTCTGTTCTGGAGACAAATCTGTACGTAACACGAATGCCCCTGTATCTTTGTATTTGGAAGTATCAATTACCAGTTCGTCTTTTTCTTCATCATAGCTTACGGAAGGGCCGAGAACGACGCCGACGTAATTTAAATCAAACCCTTGAACGGTATAAATGGAGCCGACTTCTTTAATAGAATTCGGATTTTCCGCCCATGTCACTTTATCTTGGGTGCTGTTCCAGGGCATGTTAATCCCTTCTTCATCAACGATGTAAGTCTTTTTATCTTTTTTATGTAAATAATCAAAGGTCGAGACAATCCGGGAGAGACCGTCTTCACTGTTTTTGCGTTCAATAGCTGTTTTAAACGCAGCAGCATCTTCAAATATTTTAAGCTCGAAGGAGGAGTCTTCAGTCGGAAAGGGAAGAACTTTCTTTTCAACAAAGCTGTCAATCCACTTGATTGTTTCTGGATTGGCGTTCATTCTCATTTGGTCTGTCAGTTTTACGGTTTTCGCATCATACTGATTAATGATTTCCTCGAGCAATCTTTCGTTCCAATAACTTTTAATCTTTAAGACTTGTTTTGGGTCAAAGATCACCACAGTGATTTTACTTCGCTTAATGATTTCATCCAGCTGGTTTTGGTAGCGGAAATGGTTATAGGAATCTTCCTTTGTCAGAAGCAGGTGAGCTTCATCTACTAATACGATATCCGCTGTTGCTCCCGTCTTGGTCTTCTCATTAATAAATGGTGTCGGCTTCATGAAACTCTTTTTCTTTAAATTCGGTAAGCTGTTGGCGATGCTCTTATAAGTCTTCAGCATTTCGCTGTGATTTACCAGCAAGTAATTATCTGTTTCTTTCAAAAAAGAGTCTTCACTCTTAGCCAAATCTTGAATCGTATTAAACAGAGAGCTTAACAGGACACTTTTACCTGTGCCGGCATCTCCTTCAATAACAATGACATGATTTCCTTCTTTTTGTATACGTTCTTTACAGAAATCAAGGATCTTATTTTTAATATCAAGCTGCTGAGGCGAGAGCTCTTTATAAGGAGATAACTTATAAATGTCTTTATTCCTAAGGTTTTCAAGAGAATCGTTCACAATTTTCTCTTTTCTCAGCTTCTCCCAAATGACTTGAAAGATATTTTCATTATAAAAGGGTTTCTGATAGTAATTGTGCATTTCCCTAGACCTGGTCTGGCTTACGTTTTGCAGCTGGTAGCGGTTATCGGCGATAAAATAGTTAATTAAATTTGATTCAATATTGTATGTCGCAGACTTATGAAATTTCTCATGGCCGATTAAAATAAAGCGATTCAAACTCTTTCGCTTTTCATCATCTATATGATTTTTCAAACGCCGTGCAGCTTGAACCGTTTGTCCAATATATGCAGTCGGTTTCTTTTTCTCGTTATAAAGGATATAAACAATCGGATAGTTATTTATATGCATTGCTTTTACAACATTCACATGGTCTTGAGTAAATTCTCTCTTTTCAAACACAAGTTCATTCATTGTTTCAGCCTCTGAATCTCTTTTTTAAAATAATAGTACCATATTTATGATAAATTAATCTAAATTTTAACAAACAGGAAGCTTTCTGAGGGCATATTGCATAGAAAGGAGGGGGACATCAATCTTATATTGACGCAATATTCCTTCAAGGATATAATATGGAAATCATTTAAGGGGGGATGGCATGGTGTTTAAAAAACCAAAAGTTTTCATAGCAGCGGTTATCTTAGCTCTCAGCAGCTTTGCGGGGACGGCTGCATATGCGCAATCAGGCTACTTTAATACGTATACCGATTATGTTTCCATGTCTAAGTCGGGGTATTTCACGGCGATGCAGGGGATGTGCGTCGACCGCAATAACAATGTGATCTACGCTGCAAAATTGAATAACACGAATCACACGACGCAGTTATTCTCTGTGAAAATGAGCGGTACGGCAAGCAATAGAACCGTTGCACTTCTTAAAAATTCGGATACCAATACTACGAGCTATGATTTAGGGCACGCCAATGACTTGGCTGTCAAAGCATCTGCGGGCGATAAAAGCGTCAGCGTTTATGTGGCGCCGATGTCTGACGGCACTAAGTATGCCAATAAAATCGTGAAGCTCAGCGTCGATACAACGAAAAATACTTATAAAGTGGCTAAAACATATGTGCTGAATTATCAAGGTTCGAATTTGTCGATTGGCGGTATCACATACTCGGTTGGGACGGATAAATTTATCGTAAGATCGGGAAAAAGGTTCTTTATTGGGACATTCAATGATACAACCGGAAAATTCGACTATGAAGCAACGTTTAAATTAAACTATTCGAAAGCTGTTGTGAATCATCAGACAATGGATGTTTCGCATTTCATTCAGCAAGGAATTTCCTTTTACCAGGGGACATTGTATGTGCCGCTTACAAAACCGGACAGCAATGGCAATGCTTCAAATGTGAGCATTATATTGACGTACCCTTTAAATATCAATGAAATGATTAAAGAGCAAAAAACAAACCCGATTCAGGACTTTTCGAAGGAATTGTTTACTCGCAGCGATTTATCTTTCAGAATTACCAGCAGTGCATACACGCTTTTTGAAATAGAGGCTGTCGATTTTGATGACGGGACGCTTTACTTTAATACGAATCGCGGAAAAAGCGGGACGCAAAACGATATGATCGCGACATTTAATGATTATAATTATTATAAGTAAATGACGTGTTGTTAGGTGCAAGGGGGCGGTCTCTTGCGCCGTTTTTGTTACGCGAAGGGAGGTCAATATGTATTTTTCGGCAAAGAAAAAAATAAGAGGCTGGAAAAGACTGAAACGAAGAATAGAATGGTGGAAATCAGACAATATTCAATTGAATATGGAATATTTAAGAGATCATCATAGAGATTACGTTAAATTATGGATATCCCCTTTTTACGGGCTTCAAACAGTGACTCCTCCATTATGGTATAAACGCTTGCTTTTGGAGGCGATGATCGATGTCTATCATGAATGGCATAAGCAATTGAAAGCTGAAAATGAAGATTTCTACTTGAAAATTTGGTTGTATGAGCCTGATTTTATCCGTTCACAAATTGTGGCTGCTTATAAAGAAGCGATTGATTTTTACAGTGGTTCTTTCGACAAGCAAGAAGAAAAAGAAGCGTTCTCTTTGAAAATATACGAACCTTTAGAACATGAGCTGAATGCATTTGAATGGGAACCTCATATTCATACCGTGTATTACCGGCTATCTGATCTGGAGGAGGACCTCGAACTAGGATTGAGAAGCAGCGGCGATGTGCTGCGCATAAAAGAAATGTCCTATTCAAAAGATAATGACGGAAAAGATGAGTGGTATAAAGTGAGCGCAGGAACTGTATGGGTTGGTTCATTAAAAGAGGTGCCGCAGAAATAAGGCCGGTTGTATTGACGCCGGCCTTTCGCTTATCAAAACTGAGGCTGTTCATCAATTGAAAGAATGCTCGAATGTAATGCTTGGGCGATTAAGTCTCCAATTCAAAGTACTTCGCTTCTTCCACGTTCAACTGCATGAAGGAAAAACCTGATAAGCTGAGATGGCTGATATAAGTTGATATGACATCGTGGACTAATGTCTTCTTATACGTATACTTCTCAGTAATATAGATCTAAAGTTCATGTCACTTCGTTAAAAGAAAAAGTATCCCGCCTAACATACAAATGATGATAAAGAAAGCAGTTGAGTTCATAAAAGACTGTTCTTTTCTCATTTCAAGTAACCTCTATTCATGATGACTAATATTAAAACTACTATATTTATAGTACCAAATTAAAGAAGATGAGAAAATGAATTCTATTATAAGGGGTTATGACTACAAAGAGGGCGCCTCCGTGCCGAGGTGCGCTGCTTGAGGGATGCTTCCATTGCCAAAATCGAATGAGCCGTGGTTGCGGGAATACAGAAAAACGCTATGCTGAAAACTTCAGCATAGCGTTTTTTATAGATTAATTCCGAATCAGGTAGTCAAACGCGCCTAAAGCAGCGTTTGCTCCGGATCCCATGGAAATGATGATTTGGTTGTACGGGCTGTCTGTGCAGTCGCCGGCAGCGAACAATCCAGGGATGGTTGTTTCTCCGCGTTTGTCGACTGCGATTTCGCCGATGCGGTTGCGTTCGACGGTTTCAGGCAGCCATTCCGTGTTTGGCACAAGACCGATTTGGACGAAGACGCCTTGGAGCTCGACGTGTTTTTCTTCTCCTGTTTCACGGTCTACGTAAGTGATGCCGTTTACGTTTTCATCGCCCGTGATTTCTTTTGTTTGGGCGTTTTTCACGACAGTCACGTTAGGGAGGCTGTAGAGACGTTTTTGCAGAACTTCGTCTGCTTTCAGCTCCGGCGCGAACTCAAGAACAGTCACGTGGTTGACGATGCCTGCAAGGTCAATCGCCGCTTCGATGCCGGAGTTGCCGCCGCCGATGACGGCTACGTCTTTGCCTTCAAACAATGGTCCGTCACAGTGAGGGCAGTATGCGACACCTTTGTTTTTGAACTCTTGTTCGCCGGGTACGCCGATATTGCGCCAGCGTGCGCCAGTTGAAAGAATGACGGTTTTGCTCTTCAGAACAGCGCCGTTTTCGAGTTCTAGATGGAAAAGGTCTTTTTTCTCGAGGCCTTTTGCTCGTTGCAGGTTCATGACGTCGATATCATAATCCTTCACGTGTTCTTCAAGGCTTGCCGCAAGCTTAGGCCCTTCGGTGCGCTTCACGCTGATGAAGTTCTCGATGCTCATCGTGTCAAGGACTTGGCCGCCGAAGCGTTCGGCAACGATTCCCGTACGGATGCCTTTGCGCGCCGCATAGATTGCTGCGCTGGCGCCGGCAGGCCCGCCTCCGACAACGAGTACATCGAACGGTTCTTTATCAGAAAGCTCAGACGCATCTGTGCCGCTGCCCATCTTCGCAAGAATTTCTTCAAGCGTCATTCGGCCGCTTCCAAAGGATTCGCCGTTCAAGTATACAGTCGGCACAGCCATAATGTTTTTGCTTTCGACTTCTGACTTGTATGCCGCACCGTCGATCATTGTGTGAGAGATGTTCGGGTTGAGCACGCTCATCATGTTCAATGCCTGCACAACATCCGGGCAGTTGTGGCATGTGAGGCTGATATAAGATTCGAAGCGGTACTCGCCGCTGATGTTCTTGATTTGATCGATGATTTTTTGATCGACTTTCGGCGGTCTGCCGCTTACTTGCAAGAGTGCCAGCACCAAAGATGTGAATTCGTGACCGAGCGGAACCCCGGCGAATGTCACGCCTGTATCTTCTCCGGCACGATTGACGCTGAAGCTTGGCGTTCTGTCGAGCTGCGCCTTTTCAACAGTGATTTTTGATGACATGGAAGCCAGCTCTTCTACAAGAGCCAGCATATCCTTAGAGACACTGTCATCGCCTGCACTGACTTTAAGGACGATGTCATTTTCAATCATCTGCATGTATTGGTTTAATTGTGCTTTGATATTTGCTTCAAGTACCAATTGAATGCACTCCTTAGATTTTGCCTACTAGGTCAAGGCTTGGTGTCAGTGTTTCAGAACCTTCTTCCCATTTAGCCGGGCAAACTTCGCCTGGGTTTTGGCGGACGTATTGAGCCGCTTTTACTTTGTTGATCAGGATGCTCGCATCACGGCCGATACCGCCTGCGTTGATTTCAACAGCTTGGATGACGCCGTCCGGATCGATGATGAATGTTCCGCGGTCAGCAAGACCTTCTTCTTCGTTCAGCACTTCAAAGTTGCGGGAGATCGTTTGAGATGGGTCGCCGATCATCGCGTAAGTGATTTTGCCGATTTTCTCAGAGCTGTCATGCCATCCTTTATGTACGAAGTGAGTATCTGTAGAAACAGAGTATACTTCGACACCTAGTTCTTTTAGAGCTTCGTAGTGGTTTTGAAGGTCTTCAAGCTCAGTCGGGCAAACAAATGAGAAATCCGCTGGATAGAAGCAGAAAATGCTCCATTGGCCTTTCAGATCTTCGTGTGTAACATCGATAAACTCACCGTTTTTGTAAGCTTTTGCTGCGAATGGTTGTACTTCTTTTCCGATTAGAGACATAATATCGTCCTCCTGAATGTAGTTTAAGAGAAATAAAATTGTAAACTTTATTTCTCTGTAATTATTATAATTATATACAAATTATCAAATAATAAATATTTTTTGTCAAGGGGAAAGACCTTTAATTTTTTGTTAAGTATTTCAGCTAAAGAAAAGAGTTGGAGTTTCATAATTTTCATATAGTATGATTGGCACAAATGATAGAGAAGTGAGAATAAAGAGGCCTAATTGAAAATAAAATGAAAAGCCGTCGGAAGGACGGCTTCAGCGTGTCGACAAACCCTCGCATTCGTTGTCAGTCCTGCGCGTCGGTGCTCACGAATTCCAACATTCGCTGCGCTCCGATGCTCGGCCTTCCTAGACTGCAAGGGTTTTCACTCACGCTGAAAGGATGACAAAATCCCAAAACTAAAAGTCGTTTTGGGATTTTGTCAACAAACTAAAGCCGTCGGAAGGACGGCTTCTTTGGCTAAACTCCTTTATATGCGGAACGGTAAATCTCAGCCAGCTCTGAAACGAGCGGCAGCTTAGGATTGGCTGTCGTGCACTGATCTTCAAAGGCGCGCTCGGCCATGAGATCTACTTTGCTTTCGAATGCGGCGGCATCCACGCCGTTTTGTTTAATGCTCATCGGAATTTTAAGCTCTTTGGCAAGCGAGATGATCTCCTGGATGAGGCTTTCAACGCCTTCTGCAGTTGTTTTTGCAGGCAGGCCGAGCGTTCTGGCAATCTCCGCGTAGCGCTGGTCGGCTATGAAGTGGCTGTATTTAGGAAATGCCGTGAACTTTTTCGGCTTCGCTGCATTATAGCGGATCACGTGCGGCAGAAGGATGGCGTTTGCCCGTCCATGAGCGATCTGAAACTCGGCGCCAAGCTTATGGGCTAAGCTGTGGTTGATGCCGAGGAAGGCATTGGAAAATGCCATTCCGGCAATCGTTGATGCATTATGCACTTTTTCGCGGGCCAGCTCGTCGCTGCCGTTTTTGTATGCTCTTGGCAGATATTCGAAGATCAGCTGGATGGCCTTCATGGCCAAGCCGTCAGTATAGTCGTTGGCCATGCACGATACGTATGATTCAATTGCGTGTGTCAATACGTCCATTCCTGTGTCGGCCGTGATATGTTTCGGCACGGTCATGACAAATTGCGGGTCAATGATCGCGACATCCGGTGTTAATTCATAATCGGCCAGCGGGTACTTTGTATTCGTTTCTTTGTCTGTAATGACAGAGAATGAAGTGACTTCAGAACCTGTGCCTGATGTCGTCGGGATTGCGACGAATTTTGCTTTTCCTCCCAGTTTCGGGTATTTGACGATGCGCTTGCGGATGTCCAGAAATTTTTGCTTTAAGCCAAAGAATTCAGCATCAGGGTGCTCGTAGAACATCCACATTCCTTTTGCGGCATCCATTGCCGAACCTCCGCCGAGGGCGATGATGACATCCGGCTGGAATTTGGCCATCATGTCGACGCCGTTCATCACCGTTTCGATTGAAGGATCAGGCTCGACATCAGAAAAAATTTCGCAATGAACGTAATCCGGGCGCCTTCTTAAGTAGTGAAGGGCGCGGTCTACATATCCGAGTTTCACCATTCCCGGATCGGTCACAATAAACGCTTTTGAGATGTCAGGCATTTTCGCTAAATATTGGGTTGCGTGTTTTTCAAAATAGATTTTTGGAGGCACTTTAAACCACTGCATATTGACATTCCTTTTCGCCACTTTTTTCGTGTTGATTAAATGAACGGCCCCTACGTTTGACGAGACGGAGTTCCCGCCATATGTGCCGCAGCCGAGCGTTAAAGAAGGCATATAGGCGTTGTAAATGTCGCCGATCGCTCCTTGTGACGACGGTGCATTGACAATGATCCGGCCGGCCTTCATCCTTAAGCCGAATTCTTTAACGGCTTCTTGATCGTTCGTATGAATCACCGCCGAGTGGCCGGTTCCCCCGAACGCCAGCATCTCTTCGGCGCGTTTTAATCCTTCTTCAAGCCCGCTGACTTTGTAGCACGCTAAAACAGGGCTCAGTTTTTCTCTGGACAGCGGGTCATCCGGACCTACACCTTCTAATTCGGCGATGAGGATTTTTGTATCTTGCGGCACTTTGATACCGGCCATTTCAGCAATTTTGAATGCCGGCATGCCGACGATATCAGCGTTTACCGCGCAAGTATTTTCATTGATGACCAATTTTTCGACCTTTGATTTTTCGGTTTTATTTAAGAAATAGCAGTTGTTTCTTGTCATTTCGGCTTTGACGTCTGAGTAGATGCCTTTGTCTATGATGACGGCCTGCTCTGATGCGCAAATCATGCCGTTGTCAAATGTTTTGGATAAGATCAGATCATTGACGGCTTGCTTCAGGTTGGCAGACTTCTCGATGTAGCACGGAACGTTTCCAGGTCCGACGCCAAGGGCCGGTTTTCCGGAGCTGTAAGCGGATTTCACCATGCCTGCGCCTCCTGTTGCGAGGATCAGGGAAACGTTCGGGTGGGTCATTAGGGCTTGCGTTGCATCCAGAGAAGGCGTCTCGATCCATTGGATGCAGTTGTCGGGTGCTCCTGCTTTGACGGCTGCGTCCCGAAGGATTCTCGCCGCTTCGCGGCTGCATTTTTGGGCGGATGGATGGAAAGCAAACACGATTGGATTTCTTGTTTTAATTGATATCAGGGACTTGAACATGGTGGTGGAAGTAGGGTTGGTCACCGGCGTCACGCCGGCGATGACACCGACAGGCTCCGCGATTTCAATGACTCCGTCGTGTTCGTTTTCATTGATGATGCCCACTGTTTTATCGTATTTGATATGATGGTAGACATACTCTGTGGCAAACATGTTTTTAATGATTTTATCTTCATAAACGCCGCGCTTCGTTTCTTCGACGGCAAGTTTGGCGAGAGGCATGTGCTGATCAAGGCCGGCAAGCGCCATCTGTTTGACGATCTCATCAATCTGCTCCTGATCAAAGCTGCGGAATTCTTCCAATGCCTTTAGGCCTTTTTCGACTAGCTGATCAATCATGTTTGAGGCATTTTGCTTTTGTTTCATGTTCTTTTCTTCGATTGCCATTGTAAACCCTCCAGTGAATGAATAGGAATTTGATTACAACAGGATGTCCAGGGATGAATGAAGTCGGCAAAGTTTGTGAAACATTTCACAAGTTAGGTTAAAAATTTTTATCCCTGAAGCGGATATCTGGTTTATTTTGGCATCAATCCTCCTTTTCTGTTGTTGAATTTATCATAGCACGAATTTGAAATATAAGTTTGTGAAATGTTGAACAAAGTATGAAAATCCATTTGAGTGAAATAAGAATGCACCCCGAGATCCGGGGTGCAGTTTTTAATACCAGTCCGTATGAAACACGCCTTCCATATCCGTCCGCTCATACGTGTGAGCGCCGAAATAATCGCGCTGGGCCTGCAGGAGGTTTGCGTTTGAGCGGCCTGTGCGGTAGCCGTCGTAATAGGAAAGGGCAGTGCTTAGGCACGGGAATGAGATGCCTGAGCTGATGCCTTCGCAGACGACCTTCCGCAAGCCGGACTGGTATTCTTTTAGTTTTTCAGCGAAGTCAGGTGCGACCAGCAGGTTGGACAGGTCCGGCTGTTTGTCGAACGCCTCGCTGATGAGATTTAAAAATTGTGCGCGGATGATGCAGCCGCCGCGGAAGATGAGGGCGATGTCCTTTAACGGCAGGTTCCATCCGTTCAGGTCAGATGTCATTTTGTATTGAGCGAAGCCTTGTGCATAGGCGCAGATTTTGCCCATATATAATGCCTGTCTGACGCGGTCGATCCACACGTTTTGATCCAGGCGCCGTTCTTCTGTTGCAGGTCCGGCCAATACTTTTTCCGCAGCTGTCCGTTCGTCTTTTAATGATGACAGGTAACGGGCAAACAGGGATTCCGTGATAATCGATGATGGAATGCCGTTGTCGACGGCCTGCAGGCTCGTCCATTTGCCCGTGCCTTTTTGGCCGGTTTTGTCGAGGATGACGTCGATGAGTGGAGCGCCCGTCTTCTCATCCTTTTTCCGCAGGATCTCCGCCGTGATTTCGATTAAATAGCTGTTCAGCTCTCCTTGATTCCACGTGTCGAAAATGTCAGCGATTTCATCTATCGGCAAAAGAAGCTTTTCTCTTAAAAACGTATATGCTTCGGCGATGAGCTGCATGTCTGCGTATTCGATGCCGTTGTGCACCATTTTGACAAAATGACCCGCGCCTTTCGGACCGATGTAGACACAGCATGGATCTCCATCCACTTGGGCGGCGATTTTTGTGAGAATCGGAGCGGCTTTTTCGTAGACGTCCCGGTCTCCGCCTGGCATAATGGATGGGCCTTTTAAAGCGCCGATTTCGCCGCCGGAAATGCCGATTCCCAAGTAGCCGATTCCTTTCACTTTCAAACTGTCATATCGTCGTTCTGTATCTTCATAGTGGGAGTTGCCGCCGTCCATGATGACGTCCCCTTCTTCAAGCAGAGGGACGAGCGAGTCGATGACAGAATCGACCGGTTTGCCTGCTGTGACCATAAGAAAGATTTTTCGCGGCTTTTCTAAAGACTGTACGAAATCTTCAAGCTCATAGTATGGCTTGACTGTTTGGCCTCCCGTTTTTTGGACGAGTTGATCGGTTAAATCCCTTGTGTAGTTATAGACGGCGACTTGTTCGCCTTTGCTTGCCATGTTCAGGGCGATATTGCTCCCCATGACCCCCAAACCTATGACACCGATTGTATTGCACATGTAGTACCTGCTCCTTCACTAAAACTTTTTTATACAAATAGACTTAACAATAAAGTAAATCCTAATCCGGCCACCGCGATAATTGTTTCAAGCAGTGTCCAGGTGGCGAATGTTTCTTTCATGCTCAGGCCGAAATACTCTTTGAACATCCAGAAGCCCGCGTCGTTGACATGGGAAGCGATTACACTTCCTGCCCCTGTTGCAAGCACAACCAGTGCAAGATTGACATCGCTTTGTCCGAGCATCGGAAGAACGAGTCCGGTCGTGCTTAATGCAGCAACTGTCGCGGAACCTAAAGAGATTCGCAGAATCGCGGCGATGACCCAGGCGAGCAAGATCGGCGACATGGCCGTTCCTTTGAATAATTCAGCTACATAGTCGCCTACTCCGCCGTTGATCAAGACTTGTTTGAATGCGCCGCCGCCCCCGATGATCAAGAGCATCATTCCGATTTGAGTAATGGCGGTTGAACAGGAATCCATCACTTGTTTGATCGGGATCTTTCTGGCGATACCCATCGTATAAATCGCGAACAACAGGGAGATGACCATCGAAGTCGAGGCATTCCCGATTAAACGAATCGCTGCCAGGAAGCTGTTGTCTGCAAGTCCCATTGTTTCTTGAATGAGAGTAATAATAGTCGAAATCGACATGATAATGACTGGAAGCATAGCTGTGAAGACGCTGATGCCAAAGGCTGGCGTCTCTTCAAGCTTGAACGTTTTCTGTTCACCGAGTGAAGCGATGCTGCCCATTTTCTCAAATGATTGCGGTACGATTTTTTTCGCCAGTTTCGTAAATAAAGGTCCGGCCAAAAGAACGGTTGGAATTGCAACAATGATACCGTAGAGCAGCACTTCCCCGATATTGGCGCCGAGTTCTCCCGCGATAGCCGTCGGTCCCGGATGCGGAGGCAGGAAGCCGTGTGTGACGGATAAGGCCGCCGTCATCGGAATTCCGAGGTATAAAATAGAAATCTTCAATTCTCTTGAAATTGCGAATACAATTGGAATCAATAAAACCAATCCGACTTCGAAGAATAAAGCAACCCCGATGATAAAGGAGGCGATGACGACCGCCCATTGGATGTTTTTCTCCCCGAATTTGTTGACGAGGGTCATCGCAATGCGCTGAGCGCCCCCTGAATCCGCGATCAGCTTGCCCAGCATGGCGCCGAGCCCGAAGATCAATGCGATATGGCCGAGCGTTCCGCCAAGGCCTTGTTCAATCGTTTTGACGATGTCGTCAAACGGCATTCCAAGTGCCAATGCAACACCGAACGATACGATAATCAAGGAAACAAACGTATTCAGTTTTAACCCCATAATCAAAAGCAATAATGCGACAATCCCGATTGCTACGATTAATAATGGCATGATAACGCCTCCAATTCTTCCCCTATTTTTTGCTGGTTAAGCTTCTTTGATAATTTGCAATTTGTGTATACTCGTTTTCCAGTGCTCGAGATAAGTTGATAAAGATCGGCATTAATTTTCTGTATTCTTTGGCCGATTCTTCTTTCGGCGCGTGTCTGTGCGTGCTTCCGACCATGTCGGAGACGACATCGAACGAATCGATTTTTCCCGTCGCGTACAGTCCCAAAATGCAGGCTCCGAGACAAGAGCTTTCATAGCTTTCCGGCACGACGACTTCCGATTCGAAAATATCGGCCATCATTTGCCTCCACACATCAGACCTTGCGAAGCCTCCGGTCGCCTGAATTCGGGCAACTGGACCGTCCATGCATTCTGTCAACGCCAGGAAGACGGTGTACAGATTGTAAATAACCCCTTCCAATGCCGCGCGGATCATGTGTTCTTTTTTATGGGACATGGTGAGGCCGAAGAATGAACCGCGCACATCCGGATTCCAGAGCGGCGCCCGTTCGCCAGCGAGGTATGGATGGAACAGCAGTCCGTCGGCACCCGGTCTGACGCGTTCGGCAATTTTGGTCAAGACATCATATGGATCAATGCCGAGGCGTTTTGCGGTTTCGATTTCTGATGAAGCAAATTCATCTCTGATCCAGCGAAGGACGATCCCGCCGTTGTTGACTGGCCCGCCGATGACCCAATGGTTTTCAGTTAAGGCATAGCAAAAGATTCTGCCTTTTTCATCGGTTTGCGGCTCATCGATAATCGTGCGAATCGCGCCGCTTGTCCCGATGGTGACGGCGATTTCGCCTTTTTTAATCGCGTTGACGCCGAGGTTGGACAGCACGCCGTCGCTTGCGCCGATGACAAACGGCGTTTGCGGATCGATTCCCATCATCGCCGCCAGTTCCGGATTGCAATTATGGAAAATTGCTGTTGTCGGAACGAGCTTTGATAAGTGGTCGGGCGTGATGCCGGCAATCGCAAGTGCTTCTTCGTCCCAGGCCAAGGTTTTGAGATTCATCATTCCCATCGCCGAAGCTAATGAGTGATCAACGACATATTGATCAAATAGTTTTTTGAAAATATATTCTTTGATTCCGATATATTTTTTCGCTTTGGCAGCGGTTTCAGGATGTTCGTTCACAATCCACGTGATTTTGCTTAGCGGCGTCATCGGGTGAATCGGCGTTCCCGTCCGTTTGTAGATATTGTGCCCGTTCATTTCTTCTTTGATTTTATGAGCCCAGCCTTCGCTTCTGTTATCTGCCCAAGTGATGCAGGAGGTGAGCGGCTTGTCGTTTTCGTCCATCGCAATCACGCTGTGCATCGCACTGCTGAATGAAATGAATGACGGCTGTTTGTCGGGATGCTGCTGCATGATTTTCGCCGTTGACTGGATGACGGCCTGAAAGATCTCATCCGGGTTTTGTTCAGCGGTCGAGATGTCCGGCGTGTGAAGCGGGTAGCCGATGCTTTCCTTTTGGATCACGTCCCCTTTTTCACTGAATAAAACCGCTTTCGTGCTTGTCGTACCGATATCTATGCCTAACATATAACTAGTCATTTTGTTGTTCGGCTCCTTTCGCCAGCATTTGTTGCGACAGCCATAGATCTTCAACTTTACCTTGTACGTCATCGAAATTTTGATGTAGGGATTTAAGCATCAGATCCCTGTCTTTCGTTTTGATCGCTTGAATATAAAGTTCATGGTTATCGAGAATTCGTTCAAAGTCTTCGTATTTTTCTTTTAAGCGGGCCCGCATGGATAAAAGAATAAAGCTTTCCATCACAGGTTTGAGATTGTTCCATATCATCAAAATGTAAGAATGATTGATGGAGCGGACAATCGTTTCGTGAAATAAGACGTCTTGAAATGAGAACTCGTCGGCATCTTTGTATTTGATGGAGACTTTCATCATCTCCAATATTTTGCTGAGGTCTGTTACCAGTTCGTCGACATTGGCCTGTCCAAGCCGTTCGAATACGAATGTTTCCATCACCAGGCGCACATCATAAATTTCTCCTATTTCTTTTTCGGTTAAACCGATGACAACGGCCCCCATCCGTTCCAAACGGATGATTTTTTCCGATGCCAGTATTTTTAAAGCCTCGCGGATGGGAGACCGGCTCACCGAGAATTCCGCAGCCAATTTATTTTCAGATAAAATGGTACCGCTTTCAATCAAACCGGAAATAATGCGCATTCTCAGCTCGCATGCGACGCGAACACCAGTTGAAGCTCTAGAAAGCCACTTCTCCGGATATAAAAGGCCTTTAGATTCGCTCATACACTCACCTTCCTAGTTATACGAGTATACTTGTATACAAGTATGATAACGCGATTATTTTGATTATGCAAACACTTTCATTTTAAATTTTTCGAAAAATTTTTCCATTTAGAAACCATTTGTTTTGCAGAAGCGCTTTGAAAGCCCCCCTGAAGCAAAAAAGTAAAGGGAGCAGGTGCCCTTTATGTTTTGACCATTTCTGTGGCAATGTTGTACAAAGCCTTCGGAAACACCTATCTTGTTTTCGTTTGTTAATTTAATTAATTAACCATGGTACAATAAAACCTACGATATGGTGTAAATGGAGGATTTCACATGCAGCGTGGTACATTTCAATTAATGAAATCGGTGAACAAATCGATCATTCTTAATAAAATCAGAACTTCAGAGCCGATTTCGAGAGCCGAGATCGCCAAGGAAACAAAGATTACCCCTCCCACGGTCTCAAGCATTGTCAAAGAGCTGATCGAACAAGGGCTCGTGAAAGAAAGCACGCTCGGCCATTCGAGCGGCGGAAGGAAGCCGACAATGCTGCACATCAACACAGGTGCCTATTATGTCATTGGCATTGATGCCGGGCCTGAGACGGTGGAGTGCATCTTAACCGATTTAGCCGGAGGGATACTGCAGCGGACATCCAGCCTGCTGAAAAAACCGCTGACAAACGAGACGTTCATTGATGTTTTAAAAGAAAATGTTTATGCGATTTTGGGACGGGCCGATGTCAATCAGGAAAAGATCATCGGGATCGGCATCGCAATGCACGGGGTCGTCGATGCTGAAACGGGAATGTCACGCATCGCCCCGATTTTAAACCTAACCAATATTCCCATTAAAGATGTGCTGGAACAAGAATTCAACTTAACGGTCAGAGTTGAAAACGATGCCAGGGCGATGGCGCTTGGCGAATCGTGGTTCGGCGGCCGCGATGACGCAGGGAGCATGGCTGCCGTGAATATCGGCCGCGGCGTCGGTGCGGGGATCGTCATCAACGGAAAACTGTACCATGGAGCTGAAGGGATCGCGGGTGAACTGGGCCATATGATCATTGATATCAATGGAGAAAAGTGCGAGTGCGGCAACCGCGGCTGCCTGCAGACGATTGTGAGCGGAAAAGCAATTGCCGAACGGGGGAAAAAGCGGTTGAAAGAAAGCACTGACAGCCTGACAGCCAAAGATTTGTTTGAAATGGCCGAGAACGGCTGCCAAACATGTATCGAACTTTTTCAGGAAACCGGTGTGATCATCGGAATCGGGCTGACCAATTTCATTCATCTTGTCAATCCGGGCAAAATCGTGCTGGGAGGAGGAGTGATGAAGGGCGGGAGGTTCATATTGCCGGCGATACGAGAAACGATACAGCAGAAAGCTTTAACAGCCGAAGCGAGGCAGACAGAAGTGACGATAACGAAGCTCGGCGATGAAGCGACGCTTTACGGAGCCGTTTCATTGCTGCTGGCGGAGCTGTTTAATCCGGTGCTAAAATAAGCTTATTTTTTCGCCTATTTTAACACCGGTGAAGCCTTACCCCTGATGATTGACTGTGCGGATAAAGCGCATGAAAGCTTCGCGGTCTTTGAATACTCCGGCGTCCTCAAGGGCTTTGACAAATTTCTTGCCAAGTTCTTTTCGTACAATTGATTCAGCCTGCTCCGGTTCGGACATCTCTCCGTATTCGGTTTTGAGCTGTTCGGCCCATTCCCGGTGATGCGCTTCAACGGCATCTGACTGACCGAGCAGGAATTCTTTCACTGCCGCCAATTCGGTCTTTAAGCGGGGAGGAAGGACGGCCAGGCCCATCACTTCGATTAAGCCGATATTCTCTTTCTTAATATGGTGAACGTCAGCATGCGGATGGAATATGCCGTATGGGTGCTCGGCAGATGTCCGGTTGTTTCTGAGCACAAGGTCGATTTCATAAACGCCGCTCACGTTTCTTGCGATAGGCGTAATCGTGTTATGTGGCGTGCCATCTGTAAAAGCCGAGATATCCGCTTGTTGATCCGAGTAGTTTTTCCAAGTCTGAAAAATATGGTCCGCCGCTTCAACAAGGCTGTTGATCGCAGTTCCTTTCAAGCGGATGACGGACATCGGCCATTTTAAAACGGAAGCTTCGATGGCCGGATGCTGTTTGATTTGAAAGGAGAACGCGCCTTCCGCGCGCGTCATCGCAAACTCATATCGTCCGGCCTGATAATGGTCATGGCTTAAAATAGACCCGCCGACGATCGGCAAATCGGCATTCGATCCGATAAAATAATGCGGAAACAGCTCAGTAAAAGCAAGCAGCCTGTGAAAGGCAAGCTTATCAATTTTCATCGGCCGATGCTGCTCAGAAAATAAAATGCTGTGTTCGTTATAGTAAGCATATGGAGAATATTGAAAATACCAGTTTTCTCCGGCGAGCGGGACTTTAATAATCCTGTGGTTTGCCCGGGCAGGATACCCGATTCGTCCCGCATACCCCTCGTTTTCTTTGCACAGCAGGCACATCGGATAGCTGCGCGATTGTTTTGCAGCGGCGCGTTCCCGTTTGATTTGTTCAGGGTCTTTTTCCGGCTTTGACAAATTGATCGTAATATCCATTGTGCCGTAAGGCGTATCCATCTGATACGAAATATTTTTTTCAATTCGCTTCGTCTGGATATAGTTGCTGTTTTTGCTGAGCTGATAAAAATATTCGGTGGCTGCCAGCGGCGATTGTTCGTATTTCTGCTGGAACACTGCATTGATGACAGAAGGTCTTGCAACAAAGCAGTTCATCACATTTGCCGCCAGCATGTCTTTCGCGTCTAGATCGTCGGTTATCACGCCGTGTTCGACTGCATAGGCTGCGAGTTTTTCCAAAAGGTCTGGGATGGAGTCGCCGGAAGCAGCAGTGGCTTCCTCAGGAAACGATTCCAAGCCCAGCAGATTCATCACTTGGTTGCGCGCGTAGTTCACGTCAGCCGGTTCGATTAACCCTGCTTCAAGCGCTTTTTGAATGAGTCCGGCTATGTCTTGTTCAATCATGTTGACACTTCCTTCCTGTAACCGTTTGGATGCGAGGAATGCCACTTCCATGCATCTTCAATAATCTTTGCTACAGATGTGCGCGAAGGCCTCCAGCCCAGAACTTGCTTTGCCTTGTGAGAGCCGGCAATCAGGATGCTCGGGTCGCCGGCTCTGCGCTTGCCGATCTCGGCGGTAATGTCTTTCCCGGTTGCCTTTCTGGCCGCATCAATCATTTCTTTCACCGAAAATCCTTCGCTGCTGCCGAGATTGAATATATCGCTTTTGCCGCCTTTTCTTAAATAGTCTAATGCCGACAGATGAGCGTCAATGAGGTCTTCAACATGAACATAGTCGCGGATGCATGTGCCGTCGGGCGTATCATAGTCATCGCCGAAAATCGTTATATGCGGTCTTTGGCCGAGAGCGGTCTGCAGGATGAGGGGGACTAGGTGTGTTTCCGGACGGTGGTCTTCTCCGATTTCTCCCGTCTCCCTTGCCCCTGCAACATTGAAGTACCTGAGAGACACAAAGCTGATCCCATGGGCTTCTTCAGTCCGCTTCATGAGCTTTTCCATGATCAGTTTCGTTTCCCCGTAGGTGCTTGTCGGCATTGTCGGCATGTCTTCTGTAATCGGCACCGATTCAGGCTCTCCGTAGACGGCCGCCGTCGAGGAGAATACGATTTTTTTTACATCGTGCTCGAGCATCGCCTGAAGCAAAACCTGTGTTCCGGATACATTGTTGTCGTAATATTTGAGCGGATCTTTCATCGATTCGCCGACAAGTGAACTGGCGGCAAAATGGATCACTTCTTCAATACGTTCCTTTTCGAAAACCGTGCGGAGGAAATCGCGATCGCGCACATCCCCTTCATAAAAGATCGCATCAGGATGTACTGCCTGTCTTTGGCCGGTCTCGAGGTTGTCAACGACAACGACGTTTTCGCCTCTGTCTATTAATTGGTACACGGCGTGTGAACCGATATAGCCGGCACCGCCCAAAACCAACACGCTCATATCCATTCCCCTTTCTATATTTCTTTGGCGCCGTCGCCTATTGCCGCAGTATAAAAAGCGGCATCATAGCCAACCGTTTCGCGGTAGACGGCATTCACGCGTTCTTTAAAGCTGTCTGTCCGGTCTTTTTCTACAATCGCAATCGCACAGCCGCCGAACCCGGCGCCGGTCATGCGGGCGCCAAGGACACCGTCTTGTTCCCAGGCCGCCTGGACAATGGCATCAAGCTCCAGCCCCGTCACTTCATAATCATCCCTTAATGACAAATGGGATTCATTCATCAGCTTGCCAAATCCGGCGAGGTCGCCTTCGCGAAGTTTTTCAAGCGCCTTCAGCGTCCGGGCATTTTCGTAGACAGCATGTTTGGCGCGTTTTTGATTGATTTCATTTCTGATGAGGTGCTGATGGGCTTCAAATCCTTCCATCGTCAATTCGCCCAGGCTTGCGATCGACAACTCCTGTTGCAGATCGCCGAGCGCCTCTTCACATTGGGCGCGCCTTTCATTATATTTAGACCCGGCCAGCGTCCGCTGTTTGTTTGTATTGATGATGATCACATCGTGTTCTTTCAACACGAAGGGAGCGTATGTGTAATCAAGTGTACGGCAGTCTAGCAAAATCGCGTGATCCTTTTTCCCCATGCCGATCGCGAATTGATCCATAATGCCGCTCCCCACGCCAATGTATTCGTTTTCGACTTTTTGTCCGAGCTTCACCATGGAGATCGTGTCTGTCTGCAAATCATAAAGCCCTTTTAACAAAACGCCTGTCGCAAGCTCAATCGATGCGGAAGAAGAGAGGCCCGCTCCGTGCGGAATATTTCCGTAATACAAAATATCGGCGCCGTGAACGATTTGATGGCCTGCCGCTTTCGTCAAAAGGAACATTCCCTTCGGATAATTGGCCCAGCCGTCGGACTGGTCAAAGGCTAAATCGCTCAAGCTGCATTCAATTATTCCTTCGTCAGGGAAGTTCTTTGAATAGAAGCGGATCATTTGATCATCGCGCTTCACGCCAAGGGCATAGGTGCCAAATGAAATCGAGGCGGGGAAAACATGCCCTCCATTATAATCCGTGTGTTCGCCGATTAAGTTGATCCTTCCCGGAGCAAAAAAGGTTCGCGGTGTCTTTTCTGTCTTAAAAATAGAACGAAAGTCGTTTGATAAAGCGGCTGCAGTATTCATATATCCTCCTATTCGTTTGACGTACCAGACTTAATAAATTAATTTAATTAAGTTCAACCCCAGTTTACTACGGGTTTTCGATTGGTGCAATAAAAAGTGTTTTTTCAAATGAAGCGTTTTCATGTAAAATCCTTATTGGCGGGGATAGGGCAATCAGCACTTGACTTTTACGCAAATCAACGTTAAATTAGTAAAATATTTTACTAAAAAATTTGATATTTAAAATAAAGGTGTTCATATGGAGGTTTTACAATCGTGGCGACGATAAAAGATGTTGCAGAAAAGGCGGGGTATTCCATCTCAACGGTTTCCCGCGTATTGAATAACGACGAAAGCCTTTCCGTACCCGATGAGACGCGGGAGAAAATATTTGAAGTGGCGGAAAGCCTGAACTACCGCAAGAAAACGATCAGGACACTGGTAAAAAACATCGCGTTTCTGTACTGGCTGACGGATAAGGAAGAGCTCGAAGACGTGTATTTTAAAACGATGAGGCTGGAAATCGAGAAGCTCGCAAAGCAATTCAACGTCGAACTGGCAACGTATAAAATTTCGGGAGGCATTGACGCCATTCCCGAAAACATAGAAGGATTCATTGCCGTCGGCTCGTTTTCAGATGATGAATTAATCCGATTAAGACAGATGACGCCTCACGGTGTATTTATCGATTCGACGCCTGATCCGAATCACTTTGATTCAGTGAGGCCGGACTTAAAGCAGATGACGAGGAAAACGGTAGATTTTCTCATTGAGAAAGGGCATGAAAAGATCGGCTTTATCGGAGGTACGTACCACAACCCCAATACAGATGAAGACGAAATGGACGTAAGGGAACGAACGTTTCGCGAATATATGAAGGAAAAAGGGCTCTTGGAGGAAAGCTTTATTTTTTGCCGGAGGGGTTTTTCGGTGGAAAACGGCTACCATCTGATGGACAAAGCAGTTGAAACATTGGGAGAAAAGCTGCCGACGGCCTTTTTTACAGCGGCGGATCCGATTGCCGTAGGCTGCCTTCAGGCCTTAAATGAAAAAGGGATCGCCATCCCGGGCAGAGTCAGCATCATCAGCATCAACAACATCAGTGTAGCGAAATACGTATCTCCCCCGCTGACGACATTCCATATCGATATTAAAGAGCTTTGCAAAAACGCTATTGAATTGCTTTTGGAACAAATACTTCAAAAAAGAAAAGCTGTAAAAACGCTATATATCGGTGCCGAACTGGTGGTCAGGAAAAGCACCAATTAAAAAAGCGCGGGCTGCTGTTCACAAGCCGCGCTTTTTTCGTAAAACATTTTACTGGAATAAGTAAAATAATTGTTTACACTTTTCCTAAGACATGCTATATTGTTTTTGTAAAGCGCTTTCACTCCAATAAAAGGAATGAGACAAATGATGAATATGAAAAAATATGTTGGAATCAGCAGTGTCATTGCTCTCAGTTTGTCTTTAACTGCCTGCGGGCCTAAAGAGAGCAGCAATGGAGCATCAGACTCGAAGCAAAAGGAACTCGTGGTCTGGGAAGATAAAGAGAAAAGCGAAGGCATTAAAGATGCCGTCGCCCAATTTGAAAAAGAGCACGGCGTATCTGTCAAAGTCGTTGAAAAGCCTTACGCAAAGCAGATCGAAGACTTGCGGATGGATGGACCGGCGGGAACGGGTCCGGATGTGTTAACGATGCCCGGAGACCAAATCGGGACAGCGGTAACGGAAGGTTTGATCAAGGAATTAAAGGTGGACAAAGAGATCCAATCGATCTATACGGAACCTGCCATGAGATCGCAGGTGACAAACGGCAAGGTCTACGGCCTGCCGAAAGCGGTCGAAACAACGATGCTCTACTATAATAAAGATTTAATTTCTGAAAAAGAACTGCCGAAAACGCTGGATGAATGGTATGAGTATTCCAAAAAAACGGCTGACGGCAAAAAATTCGGCTTCCTGGCGCTGTTTGACCAGATTTATTATGCACAGAGCGTCATGGGAGGGTACGGCGGCTACATTTTTAAAAGCGATGCCGACGGCACTTATGATCCGGCCGACCTAGGCTTGAACAACAAAGGTGCAGTCGAAGGCGCCGAGTACATTCAGAAGTTTTACCAAGAGGGGCTGTTCCCTGCCGGAATTATTGGGGAGCAGGGCATCAATGTGCTGGAATCGCTGTTTACGGAAGGAAAAGCAGCAGCGATCATTTCAGGCCCGTGGAACCTGGAACCGTTCAAAAAAGCGGGTATCAATTACGGGGTTGCCAAGCTGCCTAAACTGTCCAACGGCAAGCATATGAGTTCTTTTGTCGGCGTGAAGAGCTACAATGTAAGCGCTTATTCGAAGAATGCCGATCTAGCCGAACAATTAGTCGTCTTCCTCGCCAATAAAGAAAACTCAAAGAAGAGATATGAGATCACAAAAGAAGTTCCCGCAGTCAAAGAACTGGCGGATGATCCTGCCGTCACAAAAAGCGAAGCGGCTCAAGCCGTTGCCGAGCAATCTCAGTACTCAGAGTTGACACCGAATATTCCTGAGATGAATGAAGTATGGACGCCGGCGGATGCGGCTCTGCAAACAATTGCAACCGGAAAAGCCGAACCGAAAAAAGCGCTTGATCAAGCCGCGGAAACGATACAAGGACAGATCAAAGCGAAGCACAGCGGCAGCAAATAAGCCGCGGGCGGTGGTGTCAAACTTGTCTTAAGTTTGGCGCCATTTATTATAAGCACGTCCATATAAAGAGGTGAAGGAGAAGGTGCAGCATCGCAAAAAAGCTTTACTATTATCAATTATTCCCGGTCTGGGCCAATTCTACAATAAACAATGGATAAAGGGTCTGTTATTCCTTCTTTTAGGCGTCTCGTTCTTTGCGGTTTTTGGCGATTTGCTGAATATGGGGCTGTGGGGCCTGTTTACGCTTGGAACCGAAGTGCCGCGCGACAACTCGATTTTTCTATTGGCAGAAGGCATTATTGCTGTGATTGTCACCTGTTTTGGGCTGGCTGTCTATTACGCCAATTTGCGGGACGCCTACCAAAACGGAAAGAGGCGCGATGAACAAAAGGAGCTCAGTTCACTCAAGGAACAATATCATAATTTAATAGCTCAGGGATATCCGTATCTCATCAGCGGGCCATCGCTGTTCATCCTGGTTTTTGCCGTTGTTTTTCCGATTTTGTTCAGCTTTGCATTAGCTTTTACAAACTATAACCTCTACCATTCTCCGCCTGCCCGCCTTGTCGATTGGGTAGGAATTAAAACGTTTTCCGAAATTTTCACCGTTGATATTTGGCGGTCGACCTTTTTGGATGTTTTAGCTTGGACCATTGTTTGGACGCTTGTCGCTTCCACGCTCCAAGTCGGGTTGGGAATTTTGTTGGCGGTTGTCGTCAATCAGAAGGAAGTCCGCTTTAAAAAAATTTTCCGGACGATTCTTGTCTTGCCTTGGGCCGTGCCCGGTTTTGTTACCATTCTCGTGTTTGCCGGCCTTTTTAATGACAGCTTCGGTGCTTTCAATCATCAAATCCTCGCCGCATTCGGCATCGATCCGATTCCTTGGATGACGAATGCCAATTGGACGAAGCTGGCGCTTATTCTTATGCAGGGCTGGCTCGGATTTCCGTATGTGTTCATTGTAACAACCGGTGTTCTGCAGTCGATTCCGGATGACCTTTATGAAGCGGCGACGATTGACGGAGCGTCTGCGTTTTCGAAATTCAGGCATATTACACTGCCGCTGATTTTAATCGCGATGGCGCCGATTATCATTACGCAATTCACTTTTAATTTTAATAACTTCAATATTATTTATCTATTCAATGGAGGCGGTCCGGCTGTTCCCGGGTCAACAGCGGGAGGAACCGACATCCTGGTGTCCTGGATTTACAAATTGACGATGCAGTCGAGCCAGTACTCTTTAGCCGCCGCATTGACGATCCTGCTGTCGGTCTTTGTCATCTCAATTGCACTGTGGCAGTTCAGACGGACAAATTCTTTCAAAGAGGGGGCTTAACGTATGAAGAAAAGAAGATTCTTTCGGCTCCTTCTGACCTATTCTCTGTTGGCTTTTATGACAGCCGTTATCATATACCCTCTGCTTTGGACGGTGGGGGCCAGCTTTAATCCCGGCAACAGTTTGGTCAGCACTTCTATCATTCCGGCAAATCCGACATTGGATCACTATAAAGAATTATTCGCCGGCAAAGAGAGCCTCCAATACGGGCAATGGTATATAAACTCGCTGAAAATCAGCATCTTTACGATGATCGGATCGGTCATCAGCGTTTCTTTTACAGCTTATGCTTTTTCACGGTTTCGTTTTAAAGGAAGGAAAAACGCTTTAGTTTTATTCTTGCTGCTGCAAATGATTCCTCAATTTTCGGCTTTGGTTGCGCTCTTCGTTTTAGCGCAGATGCTTGGAATGATGAACAGCCATTGGCTGCTGATTTTGCTGTACATCGGCGGGCTCATACCGATGAACACGTATTTGATGAAAGGGTATATGGACTCCATTCCCATCGATTTGGATGAGAGCGCTAAGATTGACGGCGCAAGCAATACAAGGATTTTCCTGCAGATTATTATGCCGCTATCCAAACCGATGATCGCGGTCGTTGCCATGAACGGATTCACCGGGCCGCTCGGGGATTTCGTTTTGTCTTCGACGATATTGCGGACACCGGAGTCGTATACATTGCCGATCGGTTTATACAATTTAGTCAATGAGGTGATGGGAGCCAGCTATACGACGTTTGCCGCCGGCGCTATTTTGATCAGCATACCGGTAGCCGTCATCTTTATCATGCTGCAAAAGAACTTTGTGTCAGGATTGACGGCAGGCGGAACGAAAGGATAGTCCGAAGGAGAAAATGGTCTAAAAAAGGAGAGTATTATGCCAAAAATTTATACGACCCAAGCAAGATACATGCTTCACGGGGGAGACTACAATCCGGATCAGTGGCTTGACCGTCCGGATATTCTTGCAGATGACATCAAGCTGATGAAGCTTGCCCATACGAATACATTTTCAGTGGGGATTTTTTCATGGAGCGCCCTTGAGCCGGAGGAAGGCGTCTATACGTTTGAATGGCTGGATGATATTTTTGAGAGCATTCACCGGAACGGCGGCCGGATTATATTGGCGACACCGAGCGGCGCCCGTCCTGCTTGGCTGTCGCAAAAGTATCCGGAAGTGCTGCGCGTGAATGCTGAACGCGTCAAACAGCTGCACGGCGGAAGGCACAATCATTGCTTCACTTCATACGTATACCGTGAAAAAACGAAAGAGATCAACCGCATGCTGGCTGAAAGGTACGGCAGCCAGCATGCCCTTTTGATGTGGCATGTTTCCAACGAATACGGAGGAGAATGCCATTGTGATCAATGTCAGCACGCCTTCAGAGACTGGCTGAAAAAGAAGTACAACCATGATATTAAATCTTTGAATGACGCATGGTGGACGCCTTTTTGGAGCCACACCTTCAACGATTGGTCACAGATTGAATCGCCGTCTCCGATCGGGGAAAATGCGGTGCACGGCTTGAATTTAGACTGGCGACGCTTCGTCACTGACCAGACGATTTCTTTTTTTCAAAATGAAATCGTTCCGTTAAAGGAAATCACGCCGAATATTCCGATTACGACCAATTTTATGGCGGACACGCATGATTTAATTCCGTTTCAAGGGCTGGACTACAGCAAGTTTGCCAAGCACCTGGACGTGATCAGCTGGGACGCGTATCCCGCCTGGCACAACGATTGGGAAAGCACAGCAGATTTGGCCATGAAAGTTGGCTTTATCAATGATTTGTACCGCAGCCTGAAACAGCAGCCGTTTCTCTTAATGGAATCGACGCCAAGCGCTGTCAATTGGCACGATTTTAATAAAGCGAAACGGCCGGGCATGCACCTCCTGTCTTCTGTGCAGATGATCGCACACGGATCTGACAGCATCCTCTATTTTCAATGGCGGAAATCCCGCGGCTCATCGGAAAAATTTCATGGTGCGGTTGTCGGCCATGACAATTGTTCCGAGAACCGCGTGTTTAAAGAAGTGGCAAAAGTCGGGCAAACCCTTGAAGCGCTGTCTGAAGTCACCGGAACGATCCGGCCTGCGGATGTCGCGATTCTCTACGATTGGGAAAACCATTGGGCCCTCCAAGATGCACAAGGATTCGGGATGAAAACCAAGCGGTATCCCCAAACCCTGCACGAGCACTACCGCGCGTTTTGGGAGCGTGATATTCCAGTCGACGTGATTACGAAGGAACAGGATTTTTCATCGTACCGGCTGCTGATCGTTCCGATGCTTTACTTAGCAAGCGAAGAAACAATCGCGCGCTTAAAGGCATTTGCTGCCAACGGGGGCACATTGGTGATGACCTATATTAGCGGAATCGTCAACGAATCTGATCTGACCTATTTAGGCGGATGGCCAAAAGATCTGCAAGAGATGTTTGGCATGGAGCCTGTTGAAACCGATACACTCTATCCGGGCGATAAAAATGCGGTCCGTTATCAAAACCGGTCGTATGAGCTGAAAGATTACGCGACCGTGCTGAAGCTCAGTACGGCAGATCCCGAGGGATTCTATGAGGACGACTTTTATGCGGACACGACGGCTGTGACGAGCCATCCATACAAACAGGGGAAAACGTATTATATCGGTGCGCGTTTAAGCAGCCAATTTCATCGGGATTTTTATGGAACATTGATTAAAGAGCTTGCGATTCAACCGGCTCTTGACGTGAAACATCAGCCTGGCGTCTCCGTTCAAGTCAGACAGGATGAGGAAAATGACTATATTTTCATCATGAATTTCACGGAAAAACGTCAGCCCGTCGTGTTGGCGTCGGCAGTTAAAGATATGCTGACCGGAGAAACGCTGGCCGGCGAAGTCACATTGGAAAAATATGAGGCCAGAATAGCGGTAAAAGCAAAAGAATAGGCCTGGGAGGACATCCGCTTTAAGGTGGATGTTTCTCCGGGTGAATAATGAAAGCGTTTTCTTTTTGCTTGTGTGTCTATTATGAAAGGGGAGAAGCGAGATTGATGAAGAACGTGCTGGCTGTTTTTGTGGTGCTGATATTTGTTTTGGGCGCATTTGGAACAAGCGGTCCGGCGGAAGCCGCCAGAGATTCAGGGACGGCAAAAAGCGACCTTTATGTTGAAAAGGTTTCAGGGCTTCGCAAGGATTTTATAAAAGGGGTTGATGTTTCGAGCATCATCGCTTTGGAAGAGAGCGGCGTCGCCTTTTACAATGAATCCGGAAAGAAACAGGATATATTCAAAACGCTGAAGGAAGCAGGCGTCAATTATGTCCGGGTGCGCATATGGAATGATCCCTATGATGCCAACGGCAACGGCTACGGAGGGGGCAATAATGATCTGGAAAAAGCGATTCAGATCGGAAAACGGGCCACTGCCAACGGAATGAAGCTGCTGGCGGATTTCCACTATTCCGATTTCTGGGCGGACCCGGCGAAACAGAAAGCGCCGAAAGCATGGGCGAACCTAAACTTTGAAGATAAAAAGACGGCGCTTTATCAATATACAAAACAAAGCCTTAAAGCGATGAAAGCAGCGGGCATCGACATCGGCATGGTGCAGGTCGGTAACGAAACAAACGGGGGCCTTGCCGGTGAAACGGATTGGGCGAAGATGAGCCAATTATTCAACGCCGGGAGTCAAGCGGTGCGAGAGACGGATTCGAATATCCTAGTCGCCTTGCATTTTACCAATCCGGAGACGTCAGGAAGGTACGCTTGGATTGCCGAGACGCTTCATCGGCATCATGTAGACTACGATGTGTTTGCAAGCTCGTATTATCCGTTTTGGCATGGCACGCTGAAGAATTTAACATCTGTCCTGACATCTGTCGCAGATACGTACGGCAAAAAAGTCATGGTTGCTGAGACATCTTATACGTATACGGCTGAAGACGGAGACGGACACGGAAATACAGCTCCGAAAAACGGCCAAACGCTGAATTATCCGGTCACCGTTCAAGGGCAGGCGAACGCGGTCCGTGATGTGATTCAAGCGGTCAGCGACGTAGGTGAAGCCGGAATCGGCGTTTTCTATTGGGAACCGGCATGGATTCCGGTAGGACCGGCTCACCGGCTCGAGAAAAATAAAGCGCTTTGGGAGACATACGGATCAGGCTGGGCTACAAGCTATGCTGCTGAATATGACCCGGAAGACGCAGGAAAGTGGTTTGGCGGCAGCGCCGTAGACAATCAGGCATTGTTTGATTTTAAAGGACGTCCATTGCCGTCGCTTCATGTGTTTCAATATGTTGATACGGGAACACCATTCAAAAATTGACTTGTGGCCGGTTTCTTAGATGAAGGCGACGCCGTTTGCCGGAAAGCGGCCTTGAATGTTTAAAGCAGAATGGAAAAAAGGCCGGATATCATCCAGCCTTTTTTCGTGAAAGGACAGTCAGAAAGAGTTGTTAAAATGTTCTCAAGAGATAAAATCCGCTTAACCAGCGGTTACCGTTTGAAATGCATCTTCTACAGATACATATTCATATCCAAGGTCGCGCGCGACGGCCTTGTAGGTGATGCTTCCGTTTGCAACGTTGACGCCGAGAGCGAGCGCCTGATTTTCGGCGACTGCTTGTTCAACGCCTTTATTTGCGATTTGCAAGGCGTAAGGCATGGTGACGTTTGTTAAGCCGATCGTTGATGTACGGGGAACGGCTCCCGGCATATTGGCGACGGCATAGTGGACAACGCCGTGCTTCGTGTAAGTCGGATCGTCATGCGTAGTGATTTTATCAACCGTTTCGATAATGCCGCCCTGGTCAATCGCCACGTCTACAACAACTGAACCTGGCGACATCGACTTGATCATCTCTTCTGTGACAAGCTTCGGCGCTTTTGCACCAGGAATTAAGACGGCGCCGATGACAAGGTCTGAGTCTTTTACGGCTTCCGCAATGTTGAGCGGATTGGACATAAGCGTTTGAATGTCTTTGCCGAACTGGTCATCGAGCTGACGGAGGCGCTCAGCGCTCAAGTCGATCAAAGTGACGTCAGCGCCAAGTCCGACAGCGATTTTGGCAGCGTTCGTACCAACCACTCCGCCGCCGATGATCGTGACTTTGCCGCGTTTTACACCGGGTACGCCCGATAACAGGATGCCTTTGCCGCCTTTTGATTTCTCAAGAAATTGCGCGCCGATCTGCGAAGCCATGCGTCCGGCGACTTCACTCATTGGAGTCAAGAGCGGAAGCGTCCGGTTCACTTCGACCGTTTCGTAAGCGATGGCTGTGACGCCGCTGTCCACAAGCGCTTTCGCAAGCTTAGGTTCAGCCGCTAAGTGCAGATAAGTAAATAAAACAAGTCCTTTTCGGAAATAGCCGTATTCAGAGCTGATCGGCTCTTTCACTTTCATGACCATATCCGCTTTTCCCCACACATCTTTCGCTTCAGCCAAAATGTCCGCCCCGGCTGCTTTGTAGTCGGCGTCCTCGAATCCGCTTCCAAGCCCGGCTCCCTGTTCAATTAAAACTTGATGACCGCTTTTTTTTAGCGCGACTACTCCGGCCGGAGTAATGGCTACACGGTTCTCGTTGTTTTTAATTTCTTTAGGAATTCCAATGATCATGATGTCGTCCCCCTCAAATGAAATATGATTCTACCGCTAGTATAAATCTCTGAATCGGGAAGAGCATCGTGTGTAAAATTAAAAATGTAAGCGCTTTTTTGTGAAATTTAACAAATTGGTGAACGTTGAATAAGGTGAAAGGCTTGAGGAGATAAATTATCTATTTAAATTTTTTTCTTTAAAAAATAGCTTTGTTAAAAAAACAAATGTAAGCGATTACATTTTGTGTCGTTTCACAAACATAACCATTTTCCATTGTGATAGAATATCTCATGCAGCTATGAAAGCGTTATCTTTGTCAGGAGTGAGTCATATGGATATCTTAGAAATACTAGGCGAGATTAATAAGGTACTATGGGGGCCGCCCAGTTTAATTTTATTATTTGGGACAGGCTTATTTTTAACGATTGTTTTAAAAGGACTGCAATTTCGCCGCCTGATCTATGCGTTTAAGATCGGGTTTGGCAAAGAAGACAGCAAAGACGCGGCTGCCGAAGGGGATGTGAGCCATTTTAAGGCTTTGATGACAGCGCTCGCCGCTACGATCGGAAACGGAAATATCGCAGGTGTCGCGACGGCATTGACACTCGGCGGACCGGGTTCGATCTTTTGGATGTGGGTTGTCGGGCTGTTGGGGATGGCAACGAAATACGCGGAAGCCTTGCTGGCTGTTAAATTCCGCGTAAAAAATGAAAAAGGGGAATATTCAAGCGGGCCGATGTATTATATCGAACACGGACTCGGCCGCAAATTTAAAGGACTCGCCATCGCCTTTGCGCTGTTTGGAGCTTTTGCCGCTTTGGGGATAGGCAACAGTGTCCAATCCAATACGATCGCTGATATTACGAAGAACAGCTTCGGCATCGAAAACTGGGTGACAGGGCTGATTCTCGTCATTCTCGTCAGCGTCATTATCTTCGGCGGCATCCAGCGGATCAGCACCGTTGCCAGCTTCTTTGTGCCGATCATGGCTTTTCTTTACATGGGCGGGGCGATCTTGATTCTGATTTTGAATTATGACAAGATTATTCCGGCTTTTGCGCTGATTTTTTATTATGCTTTCCACCCTGTAGCGGCAGCCGGCGGCTTCCTTGGAATTGCCGTATCTGAAGCGGTTCGGAACGGGGTATCCCGCGGTATTTTCTCAAACGAAGCAGGCCTTGGGACGGCGGCGCTAATCGCCGGAAATGCGCGCGCAGACCATCCGGTAAAACAGGCGCTCGTCGCAATGACCGGGACATTTATCGTGACGATCGTGGTGTGTACAATGACCGGTTTAACCCTTATCATTACCGGTTTCTGGGACCCGTCCGGCGGCTTGATATCAGGCGTGGCCCATAATGCCAGCCTGGAAGGCGGGGCATTGACAAGCGCAGCTTTTGCTTCAGTACTCGGCGCGGCAGGCGAATACATTGTGTCTCTGTCGGTCATTTTCTTTGGCTTCTCTACAATTGTCGGCTGGTATGTTTACGGAGAAAAGTGCTTCGAATATTTGGCAGGCGCCAAAGGAATTGCGGGCTACAGGCTGGTCTACATCCTCGCCTGCGGCATCGGGACGGTTGCCAACCTCGTCACCGTCTGGGCGTTTGCCGATATGGCGAATGCGCTGATGATGATTCCAAACCTGATCGCCATCCTGCTGCTTTGGAAAGTCATCAAAGCAGAGACAAATGATTATTTTCACCACTTCTATGAACATACCAAATCGGCGGGCCCGCCAAGTAAACCAATTCATTAAAAGCTCTGCCTTCCCGGCAGAGCTTTTTCTTCGGCTTATATTCTGCACCTTCTCAAATTTTGACGAAATATGTCGATACTATGGAGGGAAGAAGATGTTTGATTTGAAAACTGTTTTTCATCATTGATGACATAAAGGAGAAAGGGTCACCATAATGAAAGTGAAAACAAAACTGCTGGGAATCATATCAATTCTAGTCGTTTCAATCCTCGGAATCGGAATCTCCTCTGTTTTTATGATTTCTTCTACGGTGAAAAAGAATGAAGAACTTAAGGACAAGATGGAATTTCAAAAAGAGATTAAGCATATTCAATACCGTCTGACCGGCTTGTCGAATGACGAGAGAGCCCTTATTATGACCGGAGACGATGAATACAGTGAAGGAATGAAGGACAAGGCCGACGATGTTTTAAAGAGTCTTGACCGGGCCGGAAAACTGATCCGGGAAAAATCATACAAAGCGAACGTCGAAGAAATTAAAGAAAACTTCAAGGCTTATTGGGATTTAAATCAACAAGTCATGCAGACTTACGCTTCAAGCCTTAAAAAAGCGGAATCGATCCATTTCGGAGAGGAAAGAACATTAAGAAAAGATGTCCTCGATCCGTCTGTCAATCAGCTGGTCGAAAGCCTGGAACAAGAGGTGGATGATCTGAAAGCAGAGATCAGAGCCAATGGGACGATGAGCGAATGGGTCATCATCGCTGTCACAGGAGTATCAGCGATATTGGGAATTGTTTTGAGTCTGCTGCTCTTGAAGTCTATTCTGGTACCGTTGAGAAGCCTGAATCAGCAGCTTGAGGACATCGCCCACGGCGAGGCGGATTTAACGAAAAAAGTGATCGTCAAAAATAAAGACGAGTTCGGCCAGCTTGCCAATTCTTTCAATGCTTTTGTCCAGTCGCTGACGCAAATTGTGAAGCAGATCAGCAGCTCGTCTGAGCAAGTCGCCGCATCCTCTGAACAGTTGTCCGCAAGCGCGGAGGAATCGAAATCGACTTCCGAACTGATTTCCGAAGAGATGCAGGCGATTGCCGACAGCAACATGACGCAAAGCGAAATGACAGAAAAGAGTTCAGAAGCAATTCATGAATTGCTGGACCGTTTATCATCCGTTGCCTCCAATACAGGCAGCATAGCGGATCTGTCGTCTTCGATGAGAGACAAAGCCGAAATCGGCTCCGAGTCCGTTCATAAAATGCTCGAACAAATGAACTTCATTGATAAGTCAGTCGACTCGGCCGGCAGCGGCCTGCAGGCGCTCGTGTCCAGCACGGCGGAAATCAGCAACATTTCTTCGCTCATCACCGATATTTCGGAGCAGACGAATTTGCTGGCGCTGAACGCGGCAATTGAAGCAGCAAGAGCGGGAGAGCAAGGAAAAGGGTTTGCCGTCGTGGCGGAAGAGGTCCGGAAATTGGCGGACGAAACGAATAAGTCAGCGAACCACATTCAATCATTGGTCACAACGATCCAAAATGAATCGGTAGAAACGGTAAATAATATTAAAGTCGTTCAAGAAAATGTCAGCTCCGGTATAGCTTTGTCGCAGGAGACGACCGGTAATTTCAACGAAATTTTAAACTTGGTGGAACAGGTTGCTTCTCAAATCCAAGAAGTCGCGGCTTCTACTCAGCAGCTGACATCAGGTGTCGAAATGGTTCAAAACACCATTCAAACATTGGCTTCCGGATCACAGGAAACGTCAGCCAGCACAAAAGCGGTTGCTTCCTCAACCCAGGAGCAGCTGGCTTCAATGGAAGAAATCTCATATGCAGCGGAATCGCTGTCCCAATTGGCTGAAGAACTTCAAACCATTATCAATCGATTTAAATATTAAGCAGAAAACCCCATCCGGCGATGGGGTTTTAATTGGTTTTCATGGCAGCCAAAGCGCCCTCGGGGATTTCTTCTTCGTGTACTTCAGTCAAGCTTTTGGCTTTCGTTCCGTACGCCAATACTTTGATGAAAGCGCCGGGATGCAGTTTTTCGTCTGCCTCTGCCTCAATCTGCTGTTTGTGTCCGCTCGCGTCATAGCCGGTTAATGTGTAGTTGTACTTTCCGTTATCCGGCTTTTCTGCATGATCCTCAGCTTTGAGATAATAAGCCTCAGGCTTTCCCTGGCCTTGTATATAATCATCGGCCAGCGGCACAAGGCCTCCTGTCGCTTTCTGCAGGATAAAAACGCCGGCAACGGCGATCAGAACCGCGGCAATCAGGCCGCCCGCCCGTGTCTTCATATACCGTCTCCTCTTTCATTCAGTTTTGTGGATGGTATTATTTTATAAAAAAGCGCAGAGAGAAGATATTGATTCCTATTACAATACACTTACATGATTGTAAGGTAGGATGGATCGCGGCAGTTTTTGTTTATCAGACCGCTTCGTGTCATAATATATCCAAACCAAAAGGAGAGACCGAGATGCAAAAAGTGATGATTGTAGAAGACGACCCGAAAATTGCAGATTTGTTAAAATCGCATATTGTCAAATACGGATACAACGTTCATGTAGTGAAAGACTTTGACCGTGTCATGGATGAGTTCAGAAGCACGGCGCCTGATCTTGTTCTGCTTGATATTAACCTGCCGAGCTTTGACGGCTACTACTGGTGCCGGCAAATCCGCCAGGAATCGATTTGCCCCGTCTTGTTTATTTCTGCGCGGACAGGTGAAATGGATCAGGTGATGGCATTGGAAAACGGCGGAGATGACTTTATCACCAAGCCGTTTCACGCCGAGATCGTCATGGCAAAAATACGCAGCCAGCTTCGCAGGGCTTACGGCGAATACGCGGCGAAGGCGGAGGAACGGCTGCTGGAAAAAGAAGGGCTGCGGCTGTATCCGGAAAGACTTGAACTGACATTTGCCGGTCAAACGGCTGCTTTGACGAAAAAAGAAGCGGATATTATTGAAAGCTTAATGGAACGCCATCCGAGAATTTCAGGCCGCGAAGATTTGCTGGCCAAGCTGTGGGATGATCAGGCATATGTGGATGAAAACACGCTTAATGTCAACATTACGCGCGTCAGAAAAAAGTTTCAGGAGCTCGGTATTGAAGATGCAGTGGAAACAGTGCGGGGCGCGGGCTATCGCTTGAATGTATCCTGGGTGAAGGCGGGAGAGGAATGAAGCTTTTTTTCAAAGAGCACTATTTGTTGATTGCCGTGCAGGCGCTGCAGTTTATCACAATGCTGTCAGTGTACTGGCTTGATGGGTATCAGCACATCAGACCGGCTTTTTATGCCGTTTTTCTCGGCTTTTTCTTTCTTGGCTTCTATCTTTTCTACCATTACTATACGCGCCGGAAGTTCTACAAACGGATGACGAGCGGGCTGGAGTCATTGGATGACACCTTCAGGCAATCGAATCAGCCCCAATCCCCTTTGTCGGAAGCGCTTGAACAGCTGCTGAAAAGCCAGTACAAGCAATACCGCCAAGAATTAAAGAAGCTGGAGCTTGGCCAAAAAGAGCATTTGACTTTCATGGATCAATGGGTGCACCAAATGAAGACGCCGTTGTCGGTCATCGAACTGACGGCTCAAAATTTGGATGAACCGGAATCATCCAGCATCCGCGAGGAGACCGAGCGGATGAAAACGGGCCTCAATACGATTCTCTATATGGCCAGACTGCGGACGATCGAACAGGATTTCCGTATAAAACCGGTCGCATTGGCGGATATCGTTCACGAGGTCAATCGCGAAAATAAGCGCTTTTACATTCGCAGTCAAGTTTATCCTAAGTTCAAAGAAATCAAAAAAGGCATCACCGTCGAAACAGATGAAAAGTGGCTGTTTTTCATCATTTCCCAGTTTGTCAACAATGCGGTCAAATATTCGGCGGGGAAAAGCAATACAGTCATTATTTCTGTATACGAAAATGATTCGGAAGCGGTATTGGAAGTGGCAGATTTCGGCGCCGGCATCCCGGATACAGATCAAAAGCGGGTTTTCGACCCGTTTTTCACAGGAGAAAACGGACGCCGTTTCAGAGAATCGACCGGAATGGGTCTTTACTTGGCAAAATCGGCGGCTGACCAGCTCGGCCACCGGATCGAACTTGATTCACAAGAAGGGAAAGGCACGACAATTCGGCTGATTTTCACGGCTACGCAAAACCTTACATCGATGTAATGAAAGTGAAAGAAGAATCGATAGTTCATCAACAAGAGATTTAGGTAAACTGGTCACAGATCGAAAGTTAAAGGTGAAAGGAGATCTTGTGATGCTTCAGGTCAAACAAGCCAGTAAGATTTACGAAGGAAAAATTGCGTACCGCGCGTTAACAGATATTAACCTAACAATTGATAAAGGTGAATTCGTCGGGATCATGGGGCCGTCGGGAAGCGGAAAAACGACCCTATTAAATATGATTGCAACGATCGATGAGCCGACGACGGGCGAAATATTGATCAGCGGCCAAAACCCGCATGTTCTCAAAAAAGAAAAATTGGCTAAATTTCGCCGCAGAGAGCTGGGATTTGTGTTTCAGGACTTTAATCTTCTGCCGACATTAACCGTTGAAGAAAATATCGTACTTCCTTTGACGCTTGACGGCGAAAAGGTCAAGGAAATGAAGCGGAGGGCAAACGAATTGGCCGAAAAGCTCGGGATTACCCAGATCATGAAAAAGCGCACATATGAGATATCGGGCGGTCAGGCCCAGCGCGCCGCTGTAGCGAGAGCGATGATTCATTCGCCGAAGCTTCTGCTTGCCGATGAGCCGACAGGCAACCTTGATTCAAAGTCATCCAAAGATGTGATGGAAATGCTTGAGTCGATCAACCGCAATGAAAAAGCGACCATGATGCTTGTCACGCATGACCCTCAGGCGGCAAGCTATTGCAACCGGGTCGTCTTTATTAAGGACGGAAAGCTGTATTCGGAGATCAACCGCGGCGATAACCGCCAAGCGTTTTTCCAAAAGATTCTCGATACGCTGTCCTTGTTGGGAGGGGATGCAAATGACCTTTCGTCAGTTCGCGTTTAACAATGTCATTCGCAACAAAAGGCTGTATGCCGCTTATTTTCTCAGCAGCATGTTTACGGTGATGGTTTTTTTCGCATTTGCGATTTTTGCTTTCCACCCGGTGATGACCAGTGATTCTTTGACTTCCGGCATCGGGCAGCATGCATCCTTTGGCCTGCTGGTCGCCGGCGGCATTATTTTTGTCTTCTCTTTTTTCTTTGTGCTGTACTCGATGAGTTCATTTCTTCAATCGAGAAAAAAGGAATTCGGCGTTTTAATGATTCAAGGGATGTCGATGCGCCAAATTCGCATGATGGTATTTCTTGAAAATATGCTGATTGGATTTTTTGCGACAATCGGCGGGATTGTGCTCGGGCTCGTCTTCGCCAAATTGATACTGCTCACTGCGGAAAATGTCCTGATTATTGATAACAAGCTCGATTTTTACTTCCCGTTGATGGCGATGATTGTGACGTTTATTTCTTTTAACGGTCTGTTCTTATTTATCTCTTTTCTTGTGTCGTTTGTGCTCAGGAGCGAGAAGCTGATTGTTCTGTTAAAAGGGAACAAAATCTCCAAAGGGGAGCCGAAAGCATCTGCCTTGCTTACGCTGGTTGCTGCTGTGCTGCTTGCCGGAGGCTATTACACCGCTTTGATTGTCAAAGAAGGAGGCGTTCTTGTGGCGATGGTGCCGGTGACGATTGTTGTCATTATCGGCACATATCTGCTGTTTACGCAGCTGAGTGTTTATGTGATCCGCAGGCTCAAAAAACGGGAAACCCTGTTTTGGCGGAAAACGAATATGATTTTGTTTTCTGATCTGTCTTACAGGATGAAAGACAATTCGCGGACGTTTTTTATGGTGGCCATTATCTCTACTGTCGCATTCAGCGCCATTGGGACGCTGTACGGTTTCCAAACTCTGGTGACAAACGGAATTAAAGAGATGAACCCGCATACGTTCTCATATAAGCCGCCGGAAACAAACAAACACATCGAAAAAGACGTGGCTTTCATCAATGACACACTGGATGAAAGAAATATCAAAACAGACAAAGCTTCAGCTGTCCTTCAATATTTCGATGTCGGCGGCAATGACATGCTGATTGTGAAAGAATCTGACTATAACAAGTTTGCCGATCTCGTCGGAGCCGACCACGTCAAGCTTGAAGACGGAAAAGCGGCGGCTGCCGAGTATGAGGTCAAGATCGGCTTAGAGGGAGATGATGACCAGCAGCTCCCTTCGTCAATCCCTTTTGCAAATGGAAAACAACTGAAGGCTGATCAAACGATCCGTTCAAAAGCGTTATCTGAACCCAGCTATTATATTGTGACAGACAAAGATTTCGCACAGCTGAAAAAACCGAAAAGCGAAAACCGGTTCTATGCATGGCAGGCAAAAGAAGCTGACGGCATGGCTTTAGTGAAAGCCGGGGAGGCTTTGCAAAAGAAACTGGATTACATGTATTTCGGGGCTGTAGATTATGAGGTATATAATATAAGCAAAGGGTATGGCCCGATATTATTTGTCGGACTGTTTATCGGAATCGTCTTCTTCGTTTCAGCAGGAAGCTTCCTCTATTTCCGGTTGTATACTGATTTGGACGATGATAAGCAGAAATTCAAATCGATTGCCAAAATGGGCTTAACAGACCGCGAACTGCATAAAGTGCTGAACAGGCAGATCGGCATCTTGTTCTTCGCGCCTATCGCTGTTGCCCTTGTCCATGGAGCTGTGGCGCTGACCGCTTTATCGCATGCCTTTCAGTACAACCTCTTCAAGGAATCTGCAATGGTGCTCGGCGTGTTCTTCGCCATCCAGGTCATATATTACTTCATCGTCCGCTTCTACTATACAAAACAGATAAAAGCGGCGATTTAAAAAAGATTAGACTACGTGTCTAATCTTTTTTTTATACTTGCAGCCGGCAAATTTGGGATAAACATACCTATGTATTTTGCCTCTTCCTTCATTTGGATGATTATGTTAATTTGATATTATTTCAAATTTGAAAGAGGAGTGATCGATTTGCAAGTAAAAGAAATTTTTGTCATTCGCTGCATCTCCTGTTTAAGCGTTGTTTTGCTTCATGCGATATCAATGGTGCTCATGGTGCGGGCGGACATGCTCGGAGATGCGGTTTTCCGGGTTGTTGAATCTTTCAGAACGCTCCTGATGTTCAGTACGCCGGCGTTTATTTTCATTTCCGAATTTTTGCTCGCGCATGCCTATCCTGGTGGTGTTCCGGAAGGGTTTTTAAAAAAGCGGTTTAAAACAATTTTCATCCCTTTTCTATTTATCGCTGTTTTGGATGCTTTTATGACCGCAGGTCTGATGATGCAGCAATTTCATGCATCGGTCATTATTAAAAAACTGTTGGCGAATATATTCTTGGGGAATTTCATCGGTTACTTCATTCTCGTCATTTTTCAATTTTACTTGCTGCACATGTGCTTCCATTCATTTTTGCAAAAGGCTTCGCCTAAATGGGTGCTTTCGATTTCTTTTGCGGTCACAGCGGCTTATTTGAGCTATTTCACGTTCATTCAACCTCCGGTCGTTCAGGAGGAGGCGCCGTTTCCTTTTTCGTGGGTGCCGTTTCCCGGCTGGCTCTTTTACTTTTGTTTGGCCTATTATTGCGGCAAGAATTACGAGCGCTTTTTGGCATTGCTGGAACGGTACAGGCATGCGGTGTATGCGGCGGCTGCTGTGACCGGATGTTTCATTGTAGCGGTTTCCTACTTCGGCCAAGACATCGCGGTGACGTCAAAGCGTCCGGATATCCTGCTTTATTCGACAAGCATCATTTTCTTATGCTTCCACCTGTTTTCAAAACTGAAGTCGGTACCGAAGCTGATTATGATGATCAGCAACTATTCTTTTTCTATTTATTTACTGCACGCTTTTATCCTGATTTTCGGGTTGGTCATCTTAACCGCCCTTGACAGCATCGGTACGGTATCGGCTGTTTTGCTTTTGTTTTTCATTTCTACAGGCGCTGCGGTTTTCATATCCTGGGCCGTCAATAAATTGAAGTACGGCTATATGTTTGTCGGAAAAATTTATGTGCCGAAAAAGAGGCGAATGGAGCAAAAAGTGCGCCATCATGCAGGTTAACGACATAACTTGATAGAGCGAAAAGCCAGAGCGAAAGATTGTATCGCCGGGGTTTTTCGCTTTTTTATATTCTCATAAAAATGTTCCGGTTTTGACACATCTCCTTTTAAATGGAAGGTGACTTATTGCCTATAATCATATTATGATAACGATTATCATTTTCAGAATACGGAGGCCTCAACGATGGTTTTAGCCGAATTAAAACAAAAAGAGAGAGCAAGAATCATAGATTTTTCAGACGTGAATGAACTTGTTCAGCGCAGACTCATACAGCTCGGAATGAAAGAAGATGATGAAATTTGCGTGAAGCGCAAATTGCCGTTTGGCGGTCCGTTCATGTTCGAGTCAGGCGGGCAGTGTCTCGGCATACGGCTTGGAGAAGCAAAAAAGATCAGGATTGAAAAGCTATGAACAGCCGGCAGATTGCCCTTTTCGGAAACCCGAATACGGGGAAGACGTCATTGTTTAATGCGCTGACAGGCTCCTATGAGTATGTCGGAAACTGGAGCGGGGTGACTGTTGAGAAAAAGGTGGGGCTGCTCCGTCATAAACAAGGAATGATAGTCGATCTCCCCGGTGTTTATACATTGAGTCCGCTGTCCCGCGATGAAGGGGTTGTCACAGACTTCCTGCTCAATGATTCATTTTCAGATATATTGAATATTGTCGATGCATCACAGTTAAAGCGGAACTTGCACTTAACCGTGCAGCTCCTGGAATTTGGGCATCCGCTTACGATCGGTTTAAATATGATCGATGTCGCAGGACAGCGCGGCGTCTTCATTGATCATCAAAAAATGTCTGATGCGCTAGGTGTTCCGGTAATTCCTGTGATTGCCCGCAGCGGCAAAGGATGTGATGAACTGAGCAGGCATTTGCTTTTTGAAAAGGAAAAGAGGGCGGAGCCGCTCGTCATCAATTACGGAAGCGCAGTGGAAGAAGCGATTGGCCGGATCGAATCGATCATACCCGAACTCCCCGGCGTTTTAAAGCGCTGGATGGCCCTTCAATATTTGGAAGGCAACTCGAAAATGAAAGAACAGCTGGAGGACGCGGCCGACAGCGAAAGATTAAAGGAAATTTACGAGGAGACCGAAAAACGCCTTCATCAGGAGCATTCCGTAAGATCGCTGCATCAGCATATTTACAATGAGAGATCGCGATGGATTGACCGCATCTTGTCAACTTCTGTGCAATATCAGTCAGAGCGAAAACTGACGCTGACTGAACGCGTGGATCAGATCGTAACGCATCAGGTGCTTGGCATCCCGATTTTTTTGTTGTTCATGTATCTCATGTTCATGCTGACGTTTGATTGGTTTGGCGTTCCATTGTCTGATGCACTGGACGGTTTCATCGGGGGACCGCTGACGGAATGGACGGCCTCGGCGCTGTCGGCAATGGGAGCCAGCCCGTTTATCGAGGCGCTTATTCTCGATGGGATTATTGCCGGTGTCGGCGGTGTGCTCGTGTTCGTCCCGCAGATCTTTATCCTGTTTTTCTTCATTTCGGTGCTTGAAGATTCAGGATATATGGCGCGTGTGGCCATGGTGATGGACCGCCTGATGGAGGCGATCGGTTTAAACGGCAAAGCCTTTATTCCGCTGATTATCGGCTTCGGCTGCAATGTTCCCGGCGTCATGGCTGCGCGGACTGTAGAGCAGCCTAAGGAAAGACTCTTGACGATTATGCTGACGCCATTTATGTCCTGTTCGGCAAGGCTGCCGGTTTATGCTCTGTTTGCAGGGGCTTTTTTCGCGGCCCACCAGGCTTTCGTCGTCCTTTCCTTGTATGTGCTGGGCATCGCCGCAGCGCTGGTGCTGGCGAAGTTTTTATCCTCATCCAAGCTCAAAGAAGAAAAGTCGTTCTTCGTGATTGAACTGCCGCCGTACCGTTTGCCTCAAGCGCGTACATTGTGGCGGGCAACATGGGAGAAGGGCAAAGGCTTCGTCCGCAAAGCCGGCACTTACATTTTTGGCGGGTCTGTCCTCATTTGGCTTCTGTCGTATACGGGACCCGGCGGAACGGACGTTGCGATGGATGACAGTTTTTTAGCGATGATCGGGGGAGTGCTCGCACCGCTATTGCTGCCGCTGGGATTCGGCACATGGCAGGCAGCGGCATCACTATTAACCGGTTTTCTCGCGAAGGAAGTTGTCGTTGCTTCGATGAGCATCATCTATTTTGTACCCGAAGCCCAGCTGCAAGGCATGATGGCTGAACAATTTACACCGTTGGCCGCTTACGGATTTATGGCTTTCGTGCTTTTATACGTACCATGCCTCGCGACAGTAGCGGTGATTAAAAAAGAAACAAACTCGAAAAAGTGGATGTTCTTGTCCATTGTTTACGGACTGGCCATTGCATATGCGATCGCGTTCCTGATTTATCAGGGCGGACGACTGCTTGGGTTATCATAGGAAGGATGTGACAGCATGCTGTTTAATATTACGATCGGAGCGCTTATCTTTAGTTATGCGGCATGGACGCTTATAAAATTTGTCAAACGAAGCCGGAAAGGAAAATGCGCCGCCTGTGAATTAAATCGCACCTGTCAATCGGCTTGTGATGATGTAAAAACGAAAAACAGCTGAGGGATCAGCTGTTTTTCATTTTTATATGTTCACCTCACTCATCAAAGCTAGGGTATTTCCTTCGGTATCTTCAAAGAAGGCCACCCAGGTTTCCGTTTGCTCGATTTTCGCCACCACATGCGGCTCTATTGGAAAAGAGACGCCTTTTGTTGCAATTTCATCATATACAGCCGGCAAATCTTCAACTTGAAAATAAATGACGGAGCCTGCATGAGCAAATTCGTCTTTTTCCGGAAGGCTGAGAAGAAGCCGCACTTCGCCGCACTCAAAGAAAGCCATGCGATCTGTCTGAAATAAAAGGGACAGGCCCAATACATCCTGATAAAATGCCGCAGCCCGCTCCAAGTCTTGAACCGGCACCCCGATTTGTCCAACCTTTTCAATTCCCATCATCATCTCTCCTTTTTTTGTTATTATTTTCATTTTCACACACTTGATTCCATATATTTTTTCGATGCATTTTTTGTTTCACGTGAAACAGGAGTGATGGGCTGAAGCAGCGGCATGCGTGTCAAATCATTGTTTTTATGGATGATTATTGTTAACATGGCTTCTGTTTCTTTTAATGGAAAACAATAGAAAGGAGGCGAACATAATGAATGAAAATAAAAAGGCTGAACAGGAGAGAAAAATTGGATTTGAAGGGTTTGTGCTCCTTCTTTCACTGATTTTTATTTCCATTTTTATCACGACAGCATACGAAATACCGAGCAATCTGTTGCTGATCATTCTATTTTTCATCGGCAGCGGCTACTATTCTATTAGGCTCGTGAGCAAAGGTCTGTTGAGAAAAAAGAGGGGACTCGGCTTTAAAGCTGCGTTTTCTGCCTTTGTCGTTTGGATGGCATTATCTTTTTTGTTTCATGACATTTCATATCCATTTAGTTTGAAAGGGTTATTATTTCAAATCATGATGTTTTTTCTTTTCTACATTCCTTTCTATTTGATCTTTCAATTTGCTTTTAGGTTTTCAAGCATTCAAGAAAGAAAACAATAAAAAAAGCTGGAAATTCCAGCTTTTTTACTTATTCTCCTTTTCGCGCTTCACCAGCATCTCCGTAATCAAATCAACCTGTTTGCTGACAGAGATCGGATCGTACGGATAGAACGTGTCAAAGTCGTTGATAAAGACACGGTTGTTTTTGACGGCGTCAAGGTTTTTCCAAATGGAAGACTGCTTCAGCTTGTCCAGCGTTTTGCTGTCGCCGTTCGGGTTATAGTCTGTCACGAACATGTAGTCTGCTGCATATTCAGGTACGACTTCCAAGGAAAGTTCTTTGATTTCGCCTTTTTTGAAGATGTCTTTTTGAATCTTTTCAGGCGCCTTTAAGCCGAGCGCGTTGTACACGGCTTGGCCTCCGCGGCCGCCGTTGTCATTGAACACCCAGAATTGGCCTTTTTCTGTGTTTTCATAAATACCGAAAGTAGCATTTTTGTCGACGACTTGAGCGATTTTTTTCCTCGCTGCTTTCGATTTCCGGTCGAAATCGGCAAGGAATTGTTCAGCTTCTTCTTTAGCTCCTGCAATGTCGCCGAACATCTTAACAGTTTCCTGAACATTTTTCGCCGTGTTATAAGGAATCACAACAGTCGGTGCGATTTTGGACAGTTTGTCGTAATTATCATCGTTCATCACGACAATTAAATCAGGCTTCAGCTTCATGACTTTTTCCACATTAATCGGGTCGCCTAAATCCGTTACATCTTTCATACGGTCCTTTAAAAATGGATTGGAGAAAGACCACGAGCCGGAGCCGACGACATTGGCGCCGACCGTGAACAGTTCACCGGCATAAAAGTCTGTCACGATGCGCTTTGGATGTGTTGGAATCTTCACGCTTCCACGCGTTGATTGATATGTTCTTGTCGTTTCTTCAGCCGCTTTTTCTTTGCTACCGTTTGACGCATTGCCGCTTCCGCAGGCGCTGACCACTATACACAACAGCATAACTAAACCGATTATCAATAAGTTCTTTTTCACTTGACCCTCCTGTTGATGTGAAACATATGACATTTCCTAAGTGATAATGATTCGCATTATCAATGTAAATATAGCAGATCAATCCCTCTCTCGTCTATCACTTTTTTTGCTAAGTATGATTAGTGTGGTTTTGGTTAATTTGTTACTATAAACAGAAAAAGGACTGATGAGAGATGGCAGAAACGAACCCGGTGATCAAAAAATTGCAGTTCAAGGATAATGGACAGCCTGTACTGATTGTGAATCCGCCTGAGGCATACAGCGGCGTCATCGCTGAATTTCAAGGCCCTGTTCATCATCACGCCGAATCGGACCAATATGATTTTGTTCAGGTATTCGCAGCGACCAACGCAAAGCTGCAGGCTTTAGCCAAGGAGGCTGAACGTCATTTGGCGGAAGACGGTCTGTTTTGGCTTTGCTACCCGAAAAAATCATCGAAAGTCTACAAAGGATCGGACTGCAGCCGCGATACAGTAGCCGGACTGCTTGCAGACCAGGGCTATGAACCGGTTCGCCAAATTGCAATTGATGAAGACTGGTCTGCGCTCAGATTTCGCAAGGCGGAAAACATCAAAACGATGAAGCGGAAATTTGCCGTAACAGAGAAAGGTAAGCAGCGTACAGATCAAGAATGATTATATACGCCTCCTTTCAGGGGGACGAATATTCAGCTTGTGAACGAAAGTACACAAAAAAGAAATAATATTATGTTCAATGATTCACAAACTTTTTGTATAATGAATCTAATCTTTTAAAATACCATAGAAAAGAGGTATGCAGCATGAAGAAATGGGCATTTGTATCAGACTTTGATGGGACGATTTCCAAACAGGATTTTTACTGGATGGTCATTGATAAATATTTTCCCGAAGGCCGTGAATTGTTCAAGAAGTGGAAGTCCGGAGAATTAAAAGATATCGAATTTTTGGGAACCGTTTTTGCTTCGATTAATCAAAGCGAACAAAAAATCATTGATGACATCCATTCCATACCGATTGATGAATATGTGCCTGACTTCATTCAGCATGTCCAGAAAAGCGGCGGCGACTTCTACATTTTAAGCGCCGGCACGGATTATTACATTCATTATATTTTAAAGAAATACGGGATTACAGACGTTGAGGTCTATTCAAATAAAGGCTTTTTTAAAGAAGACAATGTTCATATGGACATTGATGAGAATCATTGGCATTACTCTGAGCGCTATGGGATTGATAAATCAAAGGTCATTCAAAAGCTGAAAGAAGAGTATGAGACGGTTTATTTTGCAGGCGACAGTGAACCGGATTCGCACCCGGCTAAATTTGCGGATGTTACGTTTGCAAAGGATGCGCTCCAGGATTTGCTGCGTCAGCAGGGGGTGCCATTTGTAGCCGTTGAAACATTTGAAGACATTGAACAATATCTTAAAGAAAAAGGGCGGATCGTCTAATGCCGCGCCAGGTTACCAGCATAGCCATCCCCGCGGTTTTGGACATTAGTGAGGGCGTGCTTGGCCGGTTGGATGAGATATTGAGAAAACATCAGTTTGACAAGGCGATCATGTTTTTTGACGATTTTTCCTATCAGCAGTATGAGCATTCACTGAAAACCGCATTTCAACATGTTAAAGTTGAAGCCGTTCTGCTGCCGTCCAATCTGGACATACAGGAGCTTTTGAAGCGGGCATTTTCGATCGGGAATTGCGATGTCATTATTGCCATGGGCGGCGGGTATGTTGTGGACTGCGGAAAATACATCGCCTTTTCCAAGCGGACCCCGTTCATCAGCATTCCGACGTCGGCATCCAATGACGGGTTTGCGAGCAGCAATTGCTCGCTTCAGGTCGAAGGAAAAAAAACAACCGTTCCGGCAAGGGTTCCCTACGGAATCATAGCTGATTTGAGCATTATTCAAAAAGCGCCGGATTGCTTTATTTTGGCGGGGATCGGAGATTTGATGTCCAATATTACGGCCCTTTATGATTGGGAGTTTGAGGAGCGGCACGGGGTCGGCGATGTAAATGCGTTTGCGTCGATGCTCAGCAAGAAAGCGGTCAACAGCTTTGTCCGTACGCCGATGCAGGATATTAAACAGCCGATCTTCTTAAAAGAGCTTGTCAGTTCTTTGACAATGGGCGGCATCGCTACGGAAATCAGCGGAAACAGCGCGCCGATCAGCGGTTCTGAGCACCTGATATCCCACGCCTTGGACAAAATTTCGAAAAAACCGCAGATGCACGGCATTCAAGTCGGGGTAGCCACCTACATCATGGCCCATGTACAGGATCACCGGGCTGAGCGGATTGAAAAGGTGTTTACGAGAACGGGCTTTTTCCAATATGTCAAAACGCTGAATCTGAACAAAGATGAGTTTCGCGAGGCGATCAATTTGTCGCACACTGTCAAGCCCAACCGCTATACGTACTTGCATGAAGCCGGCTATCGCGAAAAAGCGCTTCGCATTCTTGATGAAGATCCGATTCTGCAAGAAATATTTTAAGCAGGCCAAGCTTGCCCGAAAAACGCCTTATTTGCTGTAAGGCGTTTTTTCCGTGGGCATCAGATGAAAATGACCGGGAAAAGCTGTGATACAATAAAGAAGGTATGGGTCATAAGTACGATGTTAGGGCTCGATTCTGATCAGGGAGAGTGTAAAATGTACAAACTAATCGCGATAGATATGGATGGAACATTGTTGAATGATCTTCATGAAGTAACAGAGGAAGTACGGAATGCCCTGCATGCCGCGAAAAAACAAGGCGTAAAAATCGTTCTCTGCACGGGCCGTCCCCTCGGCGGTGTAAGCCGCTACCTGGAAGAACTGAATTTAAATGAAGACGGCGATTATGTCATCGCCTATAACGGAGCGCTCGTTCAAAATACGCATACTCAGGAAGTTGTGTCAGAACTGACACTGGGCTATGATGATGTGAAATCGTTATATGAGCTCAGCCAAAAGCTTGATACTCCGATGCACTTTTTTGATTCGGCTTATTTGTATACGCCAAACCGGGAAATCAGCCCGTATACCGTTTACGAATCATACGTCACCAAAGTGCCGCTCCGGTTCCGGACGATCGAAGAAATCCCGCAAGATCTTCTGGCGCCAAAGGCGATGTACATTGATGAGCCGGAAAAGCTGGACCGGACGATCGCCGCAATACCGGAAGACGTCAAGGAACGCTATACAATGGTGAAAAGTTCGCCGTTCTTTTATGAAATTCTTCACCCTGCGGCAAGTAAAGGAAATGCTGTTCAGCAGCTTGCCGACATATTAGGCATCGCGCAGGAAGAAGTGATGTGTATTGGAGACAACGGAAACGACATGTCCATGATCGAATGGGCGGGTTGCGGAGTCGCCATGGGGAATGCGATCCCTGAGGTAAAAGCTTCGGCCGATTACGAAACGCGTACGAATAATGAAAACGGCGTTGCCCACGCCATTCGTGAGCTTGTATTGTCCAAATAAAAAAAGCCGGCCCTTGGAAAGGCCGGCTTTTACTCTTAACGGCGCCATGCTTCAATCTGCCAGATATGAGTCACCCAGTCTTCATAAAAAGCCGGTTCATGGGATACGAGCAAAATCGTTCCCTTATAGTCGCAGAGCGCTTGCTTTAACGCATGCTTTGCCGATGCGTCAAGATGGTTTGTCGGTTCATCAAGAACAAGCAGGTTGCTGTTTGAAAGCATCAGCTCCGCCAGCCGGACCTTTGCCTGTTCACCGCCGCTGAGCGTAAAAAGGGGCTGGCTGATATGCTTTGGCGTCAAGCCGGATACCGCGAGCGTCTGCCTGATGTCTTTTTCCGGTAGATCAGGATAGAACGCCCGCAATTTTTCAAGCGGTGTATCATGAGAAGCTGGGCTTTCCTGCCTGAAATAGGCCGCCTGTAAATGCTGTCCTGCTGTGACGATGCCGCTCAGAGGCTTGAGGTCGCCGAGCAGCGTTTTGATAAGCGTCGATTTTCCGGCGCCGTTTTCTCCAATAATCGCGATTTTATCGCCCCGTCTTACGGTCAGGGAAAGAGGCTTAAATAATGGAACTGTGTAGCCGGCCTCAAGATTTTCCGTTTTGAGTACAGTCATCGCCGGGTTTCGCCCCGTTTTAAATGCAAAGCTTGGGACATAAGAATCTGTCGGTTTTTCGATTCGCTTGATTTTGCGTAATGCTTTCTCCCTGCTTTTGGCCTGTTTCGCCTTTCGGACTCTGTTCCGGTCGATAAACGCCTCTAACTTTTTGATTTCCCTGTTCTGTTTTGCATATGCGGCTTCAGCCTGTGCCCTGATTTGCGCATACTCCTTCAGAAAATATTGATAGTTGCCGGAATAACGTTTGATCACATGATGCTCCAGATGGAATGTAACCGTCGTGATTTCATTTAAGAAGCGTTCGTCATGAGAGATGACAAGAAATGCGTGCTCATAGTTTTTCAAGTAGCCAGTCAGCCACTCAATGTGAGCGGCATCCAAATAGTTGGTCGGCTCATCCAACAGCAGTACATCAGGCTCTTCAAGCAGCAGTTTGGCAAGCAGCAGCTTTGTACGCTGCCCGCCGCTTAAAGCCGTGACATCCTGGTCAAGCCCGATTTCCGCCAAGCCGAGGCCTTGTGCGGCATCCTCAATTTTCGTTCCGATTTGGTAAAATCCTGAAGCTTCCAGCTCAGCCTGAAGCTCTCCGTATCTTTTCAGGACGGCTTCAAGGTTGTCTCCGGCATCGGCCATTTTTTCGGCAAGCCCATTCATTTCCTTTTCGATTTCAAACAGCCGGCCGTACGCTTTCTCCATGTACTGAAGAATGGTTGTGCCTTCCGTCAGCTTGGCATGCTGTTCAAGAAAGCCGACCCGAATGTTTGGCTGCCATTCAATGTTTCCATGATCGGGCAGAAGGCTGCCCGTCAAAATGCGCAGCAATGTCGACTTTCCGGCTCCGTTTGCACCGACAAGACCGGCATGTTCCCCTTTCAGCAGGCGGAACCCGGCGTCTTGAAAGATCATGCGGTCTCCATATATATGGGTCAAATTCGTTACATGAACAATACTCATGATGATTCTCTCCTTCAGGCTTATTTTTGAAAAAACAAGCCATCTAAAGAGAACAGCGTGAAGCATCGCTATCCTGTCCGGCAAAAAAACGGGTAAGGCAAACTACACCTTACCCGCTACATATTTAAAATACAGCAAGAAAGGATGTCAAATCGTATCAAACTGTTCCCGAGATGGCTTGTCTAAAAAAGGGCAGACTTCTCCCGTCTTTAAGCCAATTCTCTTTTAAGAACAGTTGATAAGATTTTCATTCCTTTCCACCTCATTTTGGTCAAATTTACCTTCACAACACATTATATGAAGCGGAATGCCGCTTGTCAAACCGCTGCCTTATCAATTGACATCGTGTAGGCAGTGTGTTATTTAATTTGTGAACAGAATCGAACGATATATGTATATCATATGAGCAAAAGAGGAGAGGGATAGATGGCTAAGAGAGAATTCAAAGCAGAATCCAAGCGATTGCTGGACATCATGATCAACTCGATTTATTCCCAAAAGGAAGTCTTTTTAAGGGAGCTGATATCCAATGCGAGCGATGCCATCGATAAAATCTACTACAAAGCGCTGACAGATGATTCACTGACATTTAACAAAGACGATTACTACATAAAAATCTCCGCAGATAAAGAAAACAGAACGCTGACCATTGCGGACACCGGAATCGGCATGACGAAAGAAGAGCTTGAAGAGCATCTTGGAACGATTGCCAAGAGCGGCTCGCTTGCGTTTAAACAAGAAAACGAATTAAAAGACGGGCACGATATTATCGGCCAGTTCGGCGTCGGTTTCTACGCCGCTTTTATGGTTGCGGACACCGTCACCGTCATTACAAAAGCCCATGGCAGCGATGAAGCGCATCAATGGGAATCAGCCGGAGCCGACGGCTATACAATCGAACCGGCTGCGAAAGAATCAGCCGGAACCGATGTCATTCTGAAGCTGAAAGAGAATACAGACGATGAAAACTATGATGAATACCTGGATGTTCATCGCTTAAAAGCGATCATCAAAACATACTCTGATTTCATCCGCTACCCGATCAAGATGGATGTCGCGGTCAACAAGCCGAAAGAAGGCGCCGAAAATGAATTTGAAGAAGTCCAGGAAGAACAGACGGTCAACAGCATGGTGCCGATTTGGAGAAAAAACAAAAGCGAACTGAAAGATGAAGATTATGAGGCGTTTTATAAGGAAAAGCATTACGGTTTTGACAAGCCTCTCGCGCACATCCATACAAGCGTAGACGGCGCGGTGAGATACCATGCGATTTTATTCATTCCTGAAAATATTCCGTTCAACTACTACACGAAGGAATTCGAGAAGGGTCTGGAACTGTATTCGAACGGTGTGCTGATCATGGAAAAGTGTCCGGATCTGCTGCCTGACCATTTCAGCTTTGTCAAAGGAATGGTTGATTCAGAAGATTTATCGCTCAACATTTCGAGGGAGATGCTCCAGCATGACAGGCAGCTGAAGCTGATTGCCAAAAACATCAGCAAAAAAATCAAGAATGAGCTGAAGAGCTTGCTGAAAAATGACAGAGAAAAATACGAGTCTTTTTATCAATCGTTTGGCAGACAGCTTAAATTCGGGGTATACAATGATTTTGGAGCCCATAAAGATCTGTTGAAAGACCTGCTGCTTTTCTATTCATCAAAAGAGAAAAAGCTGGTCACCCTTGAGGAATATGTGTCCAGAATGCCTGAAGATCAAAAATACATTTATTATGCATCAGGCGACTCGTATGACCGAATAGAAAAGCTTCCTCAAACCGAGCTGGTTTCGGAAAAAGGGTATGAAATCCTTTATTTCACCGAGGATATCGATGAGTTCGCCATCAAAATGCTGGCGAATTATCAAGAGAAAGAATTCAAGTCGGTATCAAGCGGCGACCTCGGAATCGAAAACGATGACGAGCAAAACCAATCTGACGGGGATGACAGCCAATACAAAGACCTGTTTGAAGAGATGAAAAAGACTCTGGATGGAAAAGTGAAAAGCGTGAGGGCGTCAAAACGGCTGAAGACTCACTCCGTATGCCTTGCCGCTGACGGAGAAGTCACCATCGAGATGGAGAAAATCTTAAACGCAATGCCTGACAATCAGCATGTAAAGGCTGATAAAGTATTGGAAATCAATACAAACCACGAAGTCTTCAAAACATTGCAGAATGCTTTTGACAACGACAAGGATAAATTCAAACTGTACACCGGCCTCCTGTACAACCAGGCGCTGCTGATAGAAGGCTTGCCAATTGAAGACCCCGTCGAATTTACGAACGATATATGCAAAGTAATGGCATAAAAATAAAAAAAGATACATCTCAGCTTCTTGCGAGATGTATCTTTTTTTGATGTTAATGCTTCACAACTTCCTGTCCCCGCACATTCCAAGTCATCGCAAATATGAGTGCTGCGATTGCACATGAAGCGGTTAAAAGCGTAAAGCCCGCATTCCAGCCGGATGCATCGACGATAACACCCATCAGCGCATTCGCCGTCAAGGTTCCGCCCAGGTAACCGAACAGACCGGTCAATCCTGCAGCCGTGCCGGCCGCTTTTTTAGGAACAAAGTCAAGCGCTTGAAGGCCGATCAGCATGACGGGACCGTAAATGAGGAATCCGATCGCGATCAATGATGCCATGTCGATCATCGGATTGCCGGCTGGGTTGAACCAGTACACAAGCACCGCGATCAAAACACCTGCCATAAAGACAAAGCCTGCCGGTCCGCGGCGTCCTTTAAACCATTTGTCAGAGATCCAGCCGCACAGCAATGTCCCCGGAATCCCCGCCCATTCATACAGAAAATAAGCGACGCTTGATTTGCTCATGTCAAAGCCTTTTTCTTCGCTTAAATAGGTTGGAGCCCAATCCAGAACGCCGTAGCGGACGAAGTACACGAAAATGTTGGCAAGTGCGATCGCCCACACCCATTTATTATTTAATACATGTTTGAAAAGGATTTCTTTCGTTGATAATTCCTTTTCAAAGGTTTTCTTCGATTTGCTTGAATAATCGTTGCGGTATTCCTCGATTGGAGGAAGTCCGACAGACTGCGGCGTATCCCGGATCAGCCAGTAAGAAATGACGGCAACGGCGATGGCGACCAAGGCCGGCAAAATAAACACACCTTCATAGCCTGTAGCAGATCCCGTTATGCCTGAGAAGATGGCGACGCCGGCAACGGCAATCGGCGCCATCAGTCCCCCGCCGACATTGTGGGCGACATTCCATATGGCGGTTTTATTTCCCCTTTCGCTGACGCTGAACCAGTGGACAAGGACACGCCCTGACGGCGGCCATCCCATGCCCTGGAACCAGCCGTTTAAGAACAGCATGATAAACATAATGGCGATCGATGAGGTGAAAAAAGGAACAAACCCCATCAAGAGGCTGATGACAGCGGAAAGGATCAAACCGGCGGGCAGGAACATCCTCGGATTGCTCCGGTCCGATATCGTGGCCATCACGAACTTGCTCAGCCCGTAAGAGATGGATAGAGCGGACAAGGCAAAGCCGAGCGCCGACTTTGAAAAGCCCTCTTCGATCAAATAAGGCATGGCAAGCGAGAAATTTTTGCGAATTAAATAGTATGCCGCATAACCGATGAAGATGCCGAGAAAAACTTGCAGTCTGAATTTCTTATATTCCGAATCAATTTGATCTTCCGGCAGCCGCTCAATCGGCGGTGCTGGCTTAAACAGTTTTAACATGGTATTCCCCTTCTTTATTCATTTACTTCTTTTCGCGCAAAACATCGCGCAGCCGGTCCGGAAAGTTGGTGAACATTCCGGTCGCTCCCCAATCGAGCAGCCGCTTCATATCTTCTTTTTTATTCACAGTATAAGGATGGACCAGCATGCCGGTGCGTCGAATCTTTTGCACGTATGCCCGGCCAATGCGGTCAAAGTTCATGCCGAGTCCGACGCTGTAAGATTGATATTGTTTTAATTCGGCGTCAGTAATGGCAGCAGGTTTGTCGTACCATAATAATTGCACTAGCGGAATGTTTGGATTAGCGTTATGAATGATTTTTAAGCTTTCAGGACTAAAAGATTGAATGATGACTTTGCTTGAATGAATGTCTGCTCCGGTCAATTTGTATTGCTTCAGGATGTCCAGGAGCTTTTCTTCCATATGATCATAGTCTTCCGGTGATTTTGTTTCGATATAGTAGCGCGCGCTTCTCCCGAATGTTTGGATGATTTCTTCAAGGGTGGGCACTTTCAGCCCGGCGTACTCCGGTTTTGCCCGCTCAGGATATGCTTCGTTAAACCAGGAGCCTGCATCAAGCTCTTTGATTTCTTTCAGCGTATAGTCTTTGACAAAACCCGTACCATTAGTCGTACGATCCAATGTCTCATCGTGCATGGCGACCAAGTGGCCGTCTTTTGTCATTTGAAGATCGATTTCTATGTAATCGCCTTTCATTTTTTGTCCAAGCTTATAAGCCAAAAGCGTGTGCTCGGGAGCATGCCCCGATGCGCCTCGGTGCGCGACATTTAGTAGCTTGTTCGGATTGAGCTGCGGCTGGGAATGGCTTGCCGCCTCCGCATGCCCGCTGAATCCAAAACCAAAAGGAGCGATTGCGGCCGTTATAAGGAAGATGCTGCGGACTAGTCTTTTCATAACATGACCTCTCCTTTCAAGCTGTTATACAGAATAAAGGTGCCGTCTATTCATTACGATTGCTTTCGCCCCCTCTTAGATGACGAAGAAAAAGAGATCCACAAAAAAACCCCTGGCACAAGAGGGTCTTATTGTGAATCTCCCATTCTCCGTCACTTGTATTAACTTCTTTCCTATCATATCAAAAATGGAAGCGCTGTCAACAAGATTTTAAAAATAAAGAAACCTATCTTTTAAGATAGGTTTCCTGATCATTTAGCGGGCAAACAGCCGGTCGATGAAATCAATGTCCTCTTGAGACAGATTGACTTCTGCCGTTTTGAGGTTGTCGATCAGCTGATCAGCGCGTTTGGCGCCCGGGATCAACACGTCGATTTCAGGCCGCGCCAAGTACCAGGCCAAGACGATATGGGCGATGTCGACATTATGTTTTTCCGCGATCGGCGCAAGCTGGTTCACTTTTCTAATGTTTTCTTTGAAGCGTTCGCCTTGGAAGTTTTCCATTTCTCTTCTCAGGTCGCCTTCCGGGAACGTTGTATCTTCGCTGTATTTTCCGGCGAGCAATCCGGAGACGAGCGGGAAGTAAGGAACAAATGAGATGTTATGCTCCTGTGTATACGGGAAGAATGTCGTCTCAGCTTCCCTGTTCAGCAGGTTGTATTCGCCTTGGAGCACATCCACCAATCCGTCTTTGTTCGCTTCTTTCAGCTGCTCAAGAGAAAAGTTGGATACACCGATTGCTCTGATTTTGCCTTCCTGCTTCAGTTCATGGAGCGCCTGAACCGCTTCGTCTTTCGGCGTATTTTCATCAGGAAAATGGATATAGAAAAGGTCGATGTAGTCAGTTTGCAGCCGCTTCAGGCTTTCTTCGACGGACTTTTTCAAAAATGCGGGAGAGTTGTCAAAGACAAAATCGTCTCCTTCTTTCTTATGGGCGGCTTTTGTTGCAATCACGACATCTTCGCGGTTGAATTCTTTAAGGACTTCGCCGATTAATTCCTCGGAACGGCCGATGCCGTATATGTAGGCGGTATCTAAAAAAGTGACGCCGTTTCTTATTGCTTCCCGCACCAATTCTTTTCCCGTTTCTTCATTGAGATTCGGATAAAGGTTATGTCCTCCGACAGCATTGGTTCCCAAACCAATCGGAAATACGTGCAAGTCTGATTTGCCAACTTTAACTTTTTTCATTGAATTCCCCTCCTGATATGATGTGTAGATAAATAAACTTGGCCGGCCGCTTGGAAACAGCCGGTCAAGGGCGTCCGCTTCAACTATACATGTTTTGCCAAATGGATTTCAATTTTGCGATCTTTACAGTACACGTGATATTCCTCATCAAGCGCCTGAGATGTGACGATCGCGTGCAATCTGTCAAACGGCGCGTACGTCAGCAGGGTCGACTTCCCGAATTTGGAATGGTCGGCCAGCAAATATACTTGTTTTGCTTTTTCGGATATTTTCTTTTTAATTTCATATTCAAGCAGATCGGAGTTTGTCAGTCCATGGGTAAGTGTTGCGCCGGTTGCCGACATGAAAGCTTTATTAATATTATATTTATCCAGCGTTCCCGGATCATCCATGCCGACGAAGGACTGCGTTTTCCGTTTGTAGTTGCTGCCGATGATGATCAAGTTTATATTTTGCATCGCTGCAGCAGCGTTGATAATGTCGAGGCTGTTCGTTAAAACGGTTACATTTTTATTTGGATCAAGAGTTTCCAATATGGATCGGGTCGTTGTGCCGGAATCAATAAAAATCAGGTCATGGTCTTCAATAAAGCGTGAAGCATAGCGCGCGATTTTTGTCTTGGCATCCTTGTTTTGAATGGTTCTGTTTTCAAAAGGGATCAAGGCCGTTTTTTCGATCGCTGTTACGCCGCCGTAGACTTTTTTTATAACTCCTTTCTCGGTCAGCTTGTTAATGTCGCGTCTGACCGTGTTTTTTGAAACATTAAAGACCTGGCATAGTTCATCAAGCGAAACGGTGCCATTGGTCAAAATATAATCTTCCATTTCTTTAATCCGCATTAACTTCATACTAAGTATCTCCTTCTAGTATATTTGACTAAATATATATGATGAACCCAAAAGTTAACCAATAATTGCTTAAAAAATGATACCATTGGTGATTATTTTTTGCAAGATTTGCCCTGTTTCTTTTTATTATACAATGTTTCCCTAAATCATTTTAACGTTTTCTACAAATCTTACAAAAGAAAAATTTAATGATTTTGATTGACTTATGGGTAAGGCCGGATTAAAATATAACCAATAAGTGACCAAAACGTGATAATGTTGAGAAATTTCTGATGTGTAAACGTTTTATTGCGTCATGGTTCTTTGGATAAAATCATAGTTCTATTCATTAATTTCTTTTGTAAGCGTTTAATTCCTGTTTTTTGCGAAAATCCGTTGTGCAATGAAGAGCTGTTCGGCATTCATACATAATGGTTGAAACCTGCCCCATCTGTACCAGGAGATGTTTAATATTCAAGGAGGTTATAAGAATGGCAGAAATCAGAAAGTTAAGAAACTATATTAATGGAGAATGGGTTGAAAGCAAAACCGACAAATATGAAGATGTAGTCAATCCAGCGACGAAAGAAGTGCTGTGCCAAGTGCCGATTTCGACGCGAGAAGATATAGAATACGCAGCGCAAACAGCGGCTGAAGCGTTTAAAACATGGTCAAAAGTGGCTGTTCCGCGCCGGGCAAGAATTCTATTTAACTTTCAGCAGCTTTTAACTCAGCATAAAGAGGAGCTTGCCCACCTCATCACGATTGAAAACGGAAAAAACACGAAAGAAGCGTTGGGTGAAGTTGGACGCGGCATCGAGAATGTCGAGTTTGCAGCTGGAGCGCCTTCACTGATGATGGGAGATTCACTTGCTACAATTGCAACCGATGTTGAAGCGGCGAACTACCGGTACCCGATCGGAGTCGTCGGCGGAATTGCACCATTTAACTTCCCGATGATGGTACCATGCTGGATGTTCCCAATGGCCATTGCGTTAGGAAACACATTTATTCTGAAGCCTTCCGAACGGACGCCGCTTTTGACGGAAAAGCTAGTTGAACTGTTTGAAAAAGCCGGACTTCCAAAAGGGGTCTTCAATGTGGTATACGGCGCGCATGATGTAGTAAACGGCATTCTCGAACACCCGGAAATTAAAGCGATTTCATTCGTCGGTTCAAAACCGGTCGGAGAATATGTCTATAAAAAAGGAAGCGAAAATCTGAAACGCGTTCAATCGCTGACAGGCGCTAAAAACCACACCATCGTTCTGAACGATGCCAACCTTGAAGATACGGTAACAAATATTATCGGCGCTGCTTTCGGATCTGCCGGCGAACGCTGCATGGCATGCGCAGTAGTAACGGTTGAAGAAGGAATTGCAGATGAGTTCATGGAAAAATTGGTTCAGAAAGCATCTGAAGTCAAAATCGGAAACGGACTTGACGACGGTGTATTCCTCGGGCCTGTCATTCGCGAAGACAACAAGAAACGCACACTCGGCTATATACAAAAAGGAATTGAAGAGGGTGCGAGACTTGTCTGCGACGGACGCGAAAATGTTACAGATGAAGGCTATTTCGTCGGCCCGACAATCTTTGACAATGTCACAACTGATATGACGATCTGGAAGGACGAAATTTTTGCTCCTGTACTATCGGTCATCCGTGTGAAGAACTTGAAAGAAGCGGTTGAGATCGCCAACCAGTCCGAATTTGCAAACGGCGCATGCTTGTTCACATCGAATTCGAATGCGATCCGCTATTTCCGTGAAAACATTGATGCGGGAATGCTCGGCATCAACCTGGGTGTACCGGCTCCGATGGCATTCTTCCCGTTCTCCGGATGGAAGTCTTCGTTCTTTGGTACATTGCATGCCAACGGAAAAGACAGCGTCGATTTCTATACGCGCAAAAAGGTCGTCACTGCAAGATATCCGGCGCCTGACTTCAATTAATTGTGAAAAAACCGGGCGGTGCGGTTCCCGCGCTGTTCGGATCATGTTTCAAGTTTGAAAAGGAGGCTTTATCCATGAGTCATTTGTTGCGCAAGCCGCAGGCGAATGAGCTGTCACAAGGCGTGAAGCTTGTACACGAAGTGAAAAAATCGAATTCCGATCTAAGTTATGTCGAGTTTAAAGTCCTTGATCTTGCACCGGGATCCAGCTATGAAGAATCGCTGAGCAAACAAGAATGCTGCATCGTCGCGCTTACCGGAAAGATTACCGCAACCGATCATGAACAGACATTTGAAAATATCGGCACGAGAGAAAGCGTTTTCGAAAGAAAGCCGACCGACAGCGTATATGTGTCAAATGACCGCAAGTTCGGCATTACCGCCGTTACAGAGGCAAGAGTTGCCCTGTGCTATTCACCTTCTGAAAACCAGCTTCCGACGAAACTGATCAAAGCTGAAGACAACGGTATTGAGAACCGGGGAAAATTCAGCAATAAACGAACCGTCCATAACATACTTCCGGATTCAGATCCTTCAGCGAACAGTCTTTTAGTCGTCGAAGTCTACACTGAAAGCGGAAACTGGTCCAGCTATCCGCCGCACAAGCATGACCAAGACAACCTGCCTGAAGAGTCCTTTTTAGAAGAAACATACTACCATGAACTTGATCCGCAGCAAGGCTTCGTATTTCAGCGCGTATACACGGATGACCGTTCCATCGACGAGACGATGACTGTTGAAAATGGAAACGTTGTCATCGTGCCGGCCGGATACCATCCTGTCGGGGTGCCTGACGGATACACATCCTATTATTTAAACGTGATGGCAGGGCCGACGCGTAAATGGAAGTTTCATAACGACCCTGACCATGAATGGATTTTGGAACGCTAACAATAAGGCAAGGAGAGGCTGTTGAAGATGAAGTATACGTTTAATGAAGAGAAAGAATTTGACATTGTAGCGATCGGCCGCGCATGCATCGATTTAAACGCAGTCGAATACAACAGGCCGATGGAGCAGACGATGACATTTTCAAAATATGTCGGCGGCTCCCCGGCTAATATTGCAATCGGCAGTTCCAAATTAGGCTTGAAGACCGGATTTATCGGGAAGATTCCGGATGACCAGCACGGCAGATTCATCGAAACCTATATGAGAAATACAGGTGTCGATACGTCACAAATGGCGGTTGATAAAGACGGACATAAAGCTGGGCTTGCTTTCACAGAAATTTTAAGCCCTGAAGAATGCAGCATTTTAATGTACAGGGATGATGTTGCAGATCTTTACCTTGCCCCTTCTGAAGTGAACGAAGACTATATTGCCAAATCGAAGATGCTTCTTGTGTCAGGTACGGCGCTGGCTAAAAGCCCTTCCCGCGAAGCGGTGCTGAAAGCCGTACAGCTGGCGAAAAAGCATCAAGTGAAAGTGGTCTTTGAGCTTGACTATCGTCCATATACGTGGACATCTGCGGAGGAAACGGCCGTCTACTATACGCTTGTTGCCGAACAATCAGACATTGTCATCGGGACGCGTGATGAGTTTGATGTAATGGAAAATAAGAGCGGCGGCAGCAATGAAGAATCTGTTCAGCATTTATTTGCACATTCCGCAGATCTTGTCGTTATCAAGCACGGTGTCGAAGGTTCATATGCATACAGCAAATCCGGGGACGTCTTCCGGGCGAAAGCGTACAAAACGAAGGTCTTGAAAACGTTTGGAGCGGGCGATTCATACGCCTCCGCCTTCCTCTACGGACTCGTTTCAGGCAAAGATATTGAAACCGCGCTGAAATACGGAAGCGCTTCCGCCTCGATTGTTGTTTCAAAGCACAGCTCATCTGAAGCGATGCCGACAGTCGCCGAGATTGAAGAGCTTATTGCGGCTCAGTCTTAAATGAAGAATATGAATAAAGGTGGGATCGTTTGTGGGCAAGAAAATACGTTTAACCACAGCACAAGCGTTAATTAAGTTCTTAAATCAGCAGTACATCCATGTAGATGGAGAAGAAACTCCGTTTGTCGAGGGAATCTTTACGATTTTTGGCCATGGGAACGTCGTTGGAATCGGCCAGGCGCTTGAACAGGATGCCGGCCACTTAAAGGTGTTTCAAGGCAAAAATGAGCAGGGAATGGCGCATGCAGCAATGGCTTACAGCAAGCAAATGCTGAGAAGGAAGATCTATGCCGTGTCGACATCAGTCGGACCGGGAGCAGCTAACCTTGTGGCAGCCGCAGGTACTGCGCTTGCGAACAACATTCCAGTCCTCTTGATTCCAGCCGATACATTTGCCACGAGACAGCCTGATCCTGTTCTTCAGCAAGTAGAGCAGGAATACAGTGCGGCGATTACGACGAACGATGCATTGAAGCCTGTTTCGAGGTATTGGGACCGTATTACGCGCCCTGAACAGTTGATGAGCAGTCTGATTCGCGCTTTTGAAGTAATGACAGACCCTGCAAAAGCTGGTCCTGCAACGATTTGCATTTCTCAAGATGTTGAAGGCGAGGCCTATGATTTCGATGAAAGCTTTTTTGAAAAACGCGTTCACTATGTTGATCGCAAAGAGCCGAGCGAGCGTGAACTGAAGGGAGCGGCAGAACTGATCAAGTCGAGCAAAAAACCGCTCATCTTGGTCGGCGGCGGAGCGAAATATTCCGGCGCGCGCGACGAATTGATCGCCATGTCTGAAGCTTACAATATTCCGCTGGTAGAAACCCAGGCCGGTAAATCCACAGTAGAAGCCGATTTTGCCAACAATTTGGGCGGAATGGGAATCACCGGTACGCTGGCGGCAAACAAAGCGGCTCGCGGGGCAGACCTGATCATCGGAATTGGCACGCGCTATACCGATTTTGCGACATCATCAAAAACCGCTTTTGACTTTGACAACGCAAAATTTTTAAACATTAATGTCAGCAGAATGCAGGCTTATAAACTGGATGCTTTCCAAGTCGTTGCCGATGCAAAAGTAACGCTCGGCAAACTGCACGGCTTATTGGAAGGCTATAAGAGCGAGTTCGGTTCAACCATCAAGGAGCTGAAAGACGAATGGCTTGCTGAACGCGACCGCTTAAGCAAGGTAACATTTAAGCGCGAAAACTTCACTCCTGAAATTAAAGATCACTTTTCTCAAGACATACTCAACGAATATGCGGATGTGCTGCAAACCGAACTGCCGCAAACAACGGCATTGCTCGCCATCAATGAAACAGTTGATCCGGACAGCGTCGTCATTTGTTCAGCAGGCTCTTTGCCGGGAGATCTGCAGCGGCTGTGGCATTCAAACGTACCGAATACGTACCACCTGGAATACGGCTATTCCTGCATGGGATATGAAGTATCGGGAACGCTCGGCTTGAAATTGGCGCATCCTGATAGAGAAGTTTATTCACTGGTCGGAGACGGAAGCTTCCTGATGCTCCACTCAGAGCTCATTACAGCAATCCAATATAATAAAAAAATTAACGTGCTGCTCTTTGACAACTCAGGATTCGGCTGCATCAACAATCTGCAAATGGACCATGGAAGCGGCAGCTACTACTGTGAATTCAGAACAGCAGACAATCAGATTCTCAATGTCGATTATGCGAAAGTGGCCGAAGGCTATGGAGCGAAAACCTACAAAGCGAACACGATTGAAGAATTAAAAGCGGCGCTGGAAGATGCCAAAAAACAAGATGTCTCAACATTGATTGAAATGAAGGTGCTGCCGAAAACGATGACGGACGGCTATGACAGCTGGTGGCACGTAGGTGTTGCAGAGGTTTCCGAACAGGAAAGCGTGCAAAAGGCGTATAAAGCAAAAGAAAAAATGCTGGAATCTGCAAAGCAGTATTAAAGGAGGCACCAGGATGGGCAAGACACAAATTCTATGGGGCATCGCCCCCATAGGATGGCGGAACGATGATATTCCGGAAATCGGCGCGGGAAACACACTTCAGCATTTGTTGAGCGACATTGTTGTTGCGGGCTTTCAAGGCACGGAAGTGGGCGGCTTTTTTCCGGAACCGGCCATTCTCAATAAAGAGCTCGAGCTGAGGAATCTAAGGATTGCCGGCAAGTGGTTCAGCAGCTATATCATTCGGGACGGCATTGAAGAAGCAGCCAAGGAATTTGCGGCTCACTGCCAGTACTTAAAAGACGTCCATGCCGATGTGGCGGTCGTATCAGAACAGACGTACAGTGTGCAGGGCTTGGATAAAAACGTGTTTAAAGAAAAGCCTTATTTCACCGATGAAGAATGGCAGCGGCTATTTGAAGGTTTAAATCACCTCGGGGAAATCGCCGGCCGTTACGGACTGAAGCTTGTCTACCATCACCACCTCGGCACAGGCGTGCAGACAGAGGAAGAGGTGGACCGGCTCATGGCGGGAACTGACCCGGCACTTGTGCACCTTCTGTACGATACGGGGCATGCCTACATTTCAGATGGAAATTATATGAACATTTTAGAGAAGCATATTGACCGTATTAGGCACGTTCATTTTAAAGACGCGCGCCTTAAGATCATGGAGAAATGCAAGCGGGAAGGAAATTCGTTCCAACAGGCGTTTCTGCAAGGGATGTTCACAGTTCCAGGCGACGGCTGCATCGACTTTAGAGAAGTATATCAAACGCTTTTAAAGCACGGCTATTCCGGCTGGATCGTAGTGGAAGCCGAGCAGGATCCCGATGTTGCCAACCCGCTTGAATACGCATTGATCGCCAGAAAGTACATCGATCGTCACTTGTTGAATGTCCCAGCAACCAATTAAGGGGGCTCTAAATTGAGCAATGGAAGTGCAGCAGTCTCACCATTCAATAAACGAACCGTCGCAGCAGCTTTGGCAAATTACATTGATGCAGGCTCCATTGTCGCAGGATCGGCAGGATTATCTTTATGGGTCAGTTACCTGAAGCTTTCTGATACACAGATCGGACTGCTCGGCGCATTTAGCGCCAACGCCATTTCGGCAGCAATCGGAGCGCTGCTCGGAGGCTTTTTGGCCGACAAAATTGGCCGAAAGGCTGTCTATACGAACAGTATGCTGGTTTATGCACTGGGCATTTGTTTAGTTTTATTCGGCACCAGCTTCCCCTTTTTGTTAAGCGGTTACATTATTATCGGTTTATCGGTAGGAGCTGATATTACGGCTTCCTGGACGATCATCGCAGAGAACGCACCTAAGAAAAACAGGGCGCGTCATTGCGGGGTTGCACAGGTCGCATGGGCTGCGGGAGCGGTTGTGGTTCTGCTGCTGTCGGTCCTGCTCGGTGATTTAGGCTTATTGGGCAATAAAATCGTGTTTGGGCATTTGCTCGTTATCGCACTGATTACTTATGTTCTGCGGAAAAGGCTGCCGGAATCCGATGCCTGGCAGGATCAATCCGAAATGGCTCAAGCCGTCAGGAAGCCGAAGACGCCTTATCTCGATTTGCTTCAGCCTAAGTATTTGAAAAGCATTTTATTCTTAATGGGCGTGTACTTGGTTTGGAATCTGGCTGCAGGTGTCATGGGGTTTTTTATGCCTTACATTTATCAGCAGGTCGGCGATGTATCAGCGACCATGGCAAATATTTTGCAGATGGGGCTGTTTATTTTCACCGGGCTTGGCGTCGCTTTTATCTTCATGCCGTTTGCAGACAAATACAGGAAGACAGTGTTTGGGATCTCCGCATTTGCGGCGGTGATCGGCTGGTCATTGTTTCTGCTTCCGGCAGAGGGCATGCCGATTCTCATCCTCTTTATCGTGATGATCGGCATAAACAACGGGGCGGGGCAACAGGCCAACTATCAATTATGGGCGAGTGAAATTTTCCCGACGGAATATCGCGCATCTGCACAAGGATTGATGTTCTTCCTTGTTCGTATCTCAATCGGGGCTTGGAGCCTTTTCGTTCCAATGATCATCTCGAATTTTGGAATTGCATTTATGGCGGCCATTCTCCTTGGATGTGTAACGGCCAGCATGCTCATCGGGCTCTTTTTTGCACCGAATACATCCGGTAAGTCGCTTGAACAAATTCAGGAAGAGCTGTATGGGACTCCTCCGGCTCAAGCTGGGCAAGTGCAAACAAGAAAAATTATGTAACTACATTTGAAGGAGTGGCTATCAATGAAACTACGCATTGGTGTTATTGGTACAGGAGCAATCGGAAAAGAACACATCAACCGCATCACAAATAAATTAGCCGGCGGCGAAATTGTCGCGGTTACCGATGTGAACCAGGAGGCAGCTCAGCAAGTTGTAACGGACTACAGCCTGAACGCCAAGGTCTATCCGGATGACGACAGTCTAATCGCAGCCGAAAATGTAGACGCAGTCTTAGTAACAAGCTGGGGACCGGCACATGAATCAAGCGTTTTGAAAGCGATTAAAGCAAACAAATTCGTATTTTGCGAAAAGCCTCTGGCGACGACTGCGGAAGGATGCATGCGGATCGTCAATGAAGAAGTCAAAGCGGGCAAACGTCTCGTTCAAGTCGGCTTTATGCGCCGCTATGACAGCGGTTACGTACAGCTGAAAGAAGCGATCGACAATCGGGTTATCGGCGAGCCCCTCATGATCCACTGTGCGCACCGCAACCCGGTTGTAGGCGACAACTATACAACAGATATGGCTGTCGTCGATACGCTTGTCCATGAAATAGACGCCCTGCACTGGCTGATTAATGATGACTACGAATCCGTTCAGGTCATTTATCCGAAAAAATCGAAAAACGCGCTTCCTCATTTGCGTGATCCGCAAATCGTCATCATCGAAACAAAAGGCGGAGTCGTGATCAATGCGGAAATCTATGTCAACTGCAAATACGGCTACGATATCCAGTGTGAAATCGTCGGCGAGGACGGAATCGTGAAGCTTCCTGAACCACCAAGCATCTCTCTCAGAAAAGACGGCAAATTCTCGACGGATATCCTCATGGATTGGCAGCGCCGCTTTGTAGACGCTTACGATGTAGAAATTCAAGATTTCATTGACTCGATCCAACAGAAAGGCGAGGTCAGCGGGCCGACTGCGTGGGACGGCTATATCGCCGCCGTGACGACGGACGCCTGTGTGAAAGCTCAGGAATCCGGACAGAAAGAACCTGTGGCGCTTCAGGAGAAGCCGGAATTCTATCAAACGTTCACAACTGTTAAAAAATAAAAACATTCCGAGGAGTGAAAAGTATGAAATTAGCATTGGATCCATCGATGTATCGTGATGATTTGACTTTGGAAGAAACGGTCTATAAAACGGCGGAGCTTGGCTACGAATATATCGAACTATCGCCGCGCGAAGATTTTTGTCCATTCTATAAATATCCGAAAGTCGATTCAGCTAAAATCAAACAATTAAAGCGGCTTTTAAGAGATACCGGTGTTAAGCTTTCATCGCTCCTTCCGCTTTACCACTGGGCAGGTCCTGATGAAGATCGCCGTCAGGCCGCCGTGCGCAATTGGAAAAGGGCAATCGAAATTGCGGTCGAGCTTGAAGTCGATTTGATGAACAGCGAATTCAGCGGTTCAAAATACGATCCTTTAACAAGTGAAGAAAAATTTATCAAATCCATGGATGAGCTTCTGCCAATCTTTGAAAAAGAAGGCATTAAACTCAATCTTCAAGCCCATCCATACGATTTTATCGAAACGCACAAAGGCGCGTTGGATATGATCCGCGCGCTTGACAAGGATTGGATTAATCTTGTCTACTCGACTGCGCATACATTCTTTTATGATGACGGCAAAGGCGACATCGAGACAATGTTTGACGAAGCCGGCGACCGCCTCACACATGTTTTATTCGCAGATACGTATAATCATAAAGCGGCTCATGGCCTTCGCTACATCGTCAATCCGCCTGACGCAAAAGTAACGGTTCACCAGCATTTGGACATTGGTCAAGGCGAGGTCGATTTTGATATGATCTTCAGAAAGCTGAGAGAGATGAAGTTCGACGGAATTGCGACGAACGCCGTTTTTGCTTGGGTCGATGAAAGAGCGGATGAATCAAGCAGATTCATGCTTGAAAAATTGAAACAAGAATTATTAGGCTAAGCCCCCCCTGAGTTCGGCGCCCTGCCGAACTTCTCTTCACAAGGATATGAGAGAAGGAGAATCGAATATGAAGCTATGCTTTAATGAAGCAACGACGTTGGAAAATTCAAACCTTGCAAAAGACCTCGAATACTGTGAGAAGCACGGATACGATTATATCGAAATCCGGACGATGGATAAGCTGCCTGAGTACTTAAAAGACCATGCTCTCTCAGAGTTAGCCGAGTATTTTCAAACTCATCATATTAAGCCGCTGGCCTTGAATGCCCTTGTCTTTTTCAACAACCGCGATGAAAAAGGGCACCGTGAAATCATCGAAGAATTTAAAGGCATGATGGAAACGTGCAAAATGCTTGGTGTGAAATACGTGGTCGCGGTACCGCTTGTCACCGAACAAAAAATCTTAAAAGAAGATATTAAAGCAAGCTCCGTCGAAGTGCTGACAGAGCTGTCAGACATCGCTGAGCCGTACGGCGTAAAGATCGCTGTCGAGTTTGTCGGTCACCCGGAGTGTACGGTCAATACGTTCAGCCAGGCCTATGACATCGTCATGACCGTGAACCGCGATAATGTCGGCCTTGTTTTTGACAGCTTCCATTTCCATGCAATGGGCTCAAGTCTTGAGGATTTAAAAAAGGCGGACGGCAAGAAAATCTTCATTTATCATATCGATGACACGGAAGACTTTCCAATCGGATTTTTAAGAGATGAAGACCGTGTTTGGCCGGGACAGGGAGCCATCGACTTGGATGCCCACTTATCAACTTTGAAAGACATCGGTTTTTCGGATGTCGTATCAGTTGAATTGTTCAGACCTGAATACTATAAGCTGAGCGCGGAAGAAACGATTCGAACGGCCAAAGAAACAACAGTTGAAGTTGTTTCAAAATACTTCAAGATTTAATACGGGATAGGAGGGGTGAACGTGGCTTTCGTTTCCATGAAAGAACTTCTTCAAGAAGCAAAGGAACATCATTATGCAATCGGTCAATTTAATATTAATGGCCTTCAATGGACAAAAGCGATTCTAGAGGCAGCGGAAGAAGAACGGTCACCTGTCATCGCAGCCGCTTCAGATCGGCTCATCGATTATTTGGGCGGATTTAAAACGGTTTCCGCAATGGTTGCGGCTTTGATTGAGGAAATGTCGATCTCCGTTCCCGTCGTGCTTCACCTTGACCATGGCAAAAGTCCGGAGCGCTGCAAGCAAGCGATAGACGCGGGTTTTAGCTCAGTCATGATCGACGGCTCGCATTCACCAATCGATGAAAATATCGCCATGACAAAAGAGGTCGTGTCATATGCCGGGGTCCGCAATGTTTCGGTTGAAGCAGAGGTTGGCACCGTAGGGGGCATGGAAGACGGGCTTATCGGCGGAGTGCAGTATGCCGACATCGGTGAATGCGAGCGGATTGTCAAAGAAACCGGTATCGATGCTTTGGCAGCCGCGCTCGGCTCCGTTCATGGAAAATATCAAGGCGAGCCTAATTTGGGATTTAAGGAAATGGAAGAAATCTCACGGGTAACGGACATTCCGCTCGTTCTCCATGGAGCTTCGGGCATCCCGGCTGATCAAATCGCAAGAACGATCCGTCTGGGCCATGCGAAAATCAACATTAATACCGAATGCATGGTGGCCTGGACTGAGAAAACGCGCAGCATATTTAAAGACAATCCCGATTTATATGAATCCCGCGCCTATATGACGCCAGGGATCAGCGCAGTCAAAGAAACGGTTAAACATAAGATGAGAGAATTCGGGTCATCCGGAAAAGCGGTATGCACCCAAAAGATAGAAATATAAGCTAAACCAATATCGCCTCCACTCACTTAATCGAAGTGAGTGTTTTTTTGTTCGCAGTATTTGTAAAGATATTCTAAAGGTTCAAAAGTATGATTGACTGTAATTGATATAATAGTTATAATTTCCCTCATAATCCATTTTGATCAGAAAAGATTTTATTTTCTGAAAATAAATGACAGCAAGACAATAACTAAATCAGGTGAATGCTATATGCTGACAAACGTTTTAAAGTATCGGGTTCATATTTTATTTATCGTGTTATGTTTGATCGGCGGGACGACATGGGCTTTTCAAAAAGCCGGGCTGAGTGACAGCCTTCCATTTTGGTCCGCCGGCATGCGGTTCATGATCGCAAGCATTTTGATCGCGGCGTTTCTGTTGGCACGGAGGCAGTTTGTTCTGTCAAAGGAACTGCTAGTGCTGTCGTTTTTGAACGGCATCATGTATTTTTCCGTTCCATTCGGATCTGTTTATTGGGCCTCTCTTTATTTGCCGAGCGGGTTGGTGTCTATATTAGCGGCAAGCATTTCAGTCTTTGCCCTGATGATCAACCGCCTCGTCAAAGGGACACCGGCGACGAAACTGCAGAAATGGGGGATATGCCTGGCTTTGCTCGGCATTACAATCGTGTTTGGCAACCAACTGCTGATCAAAGTCGATGTTATTGAAATTGTCGCAATGATTGTGATTTTGTGTGCGATGTTTGGCTCGGCTTTTATTCAAATCAAAGTACAGCAGAGAATTCGTTCGCTTCCGATCTTAAGCTTTAACTCCCTTTCAATGCTGAGCGGCGGAGCGGTATTGCTCATCAGCAGCCTCATCTTTGAAAGCGGGACAAGAACGTTTTCCGGTGTGAGTCTTTATGCGCTGCTTTATTTAGCGGTTGTCGGCTCGATTTTGGGTTTTTGGATCAACATTTATCTGCTTAAAAAATGGCACATCTCAAAAGCGACTTCCCACTTGTTCATCTCCCCTGTCATTGCGCTCTATATCGGATTTCTGTTTCTGGATGAAAAACTGAATGCGAATATTTATTTAGGAACGCTGTTTGTCATATTCGGTGTGATGTTCATCAACTTAAAAAAAGAAGAGAGGATCGCGAAAATTGACGAAACGAAACAAAAACTTGGCCATCATTTGTCAAAATAAGCACCTGCCATTTATTTTTGAAGAAGCTGAGCGTTTAGGATTGAAGGTCACGTTCTTTTACAATTCGGCCGAAGATTTCCCGGGCAATCTTCCGGCTGTGGAACGCTGTGTGCCGCTGCCGTTGTTTGAAGATGAAGAAGCGGCGATGGATGTCGTCAGGCAGACATTTGTCGAATTTCCGTTTGACGGCGTGATGACACTGTTTGAACCGGCTTTGCCTTTCACGGCAAAAGCTGCTGAAGCTTTGAATCTGCCGGGGCTTCCTTTCACAACAATGGAAAACTGCCGCAATAAAAATAAAACCCGCAGCATACTTCAGCAAAACGGATTGAATACGCCGGTTTTTCACGAGTTCCATACGCTCGCTGACCTGGAAAACAGGAAACTGTCGTATCCATTAGTCGTCAAGCCGGTCAACGGCTTCTCAAGCCAGGGCGTCGTCCGTGTTGATGATCGGAAGGAGCTTGAGGAGGCCGTCCGGAAAGTCGAGGCCGTCAACCAAAGGGACCTCAATCGATTCGTGCACGGCAAAACGGGCATCGTAGCCGAGCAATTTATCGATGGGCCGGAATTCGCGATTGAAACGCTGTCGATTCAAGGAAACGTACATGTTCTTTCGATTGGATACAAAGGGAACAGCAAAGGGCCGTTTTTTGAAGAAGGGGTCTATATTGCTCCGGCTCAATTGAAAGAAGAGACGCGCCTTGCGATCGTCAAGGAAGTGACGGGCGCCGTTTCAGCGCTGGGCATTCACCAGGGGCCGGCTCATACAGAGCTGAGGCTGGACAAGGATGGAACACCTTATGTTATCGAGGTGGGCGCCAGAATCGGCGGTTCAGGGGTTTCCCATTACATCGTCAAAGAGAGCACAGGCATCAACTTTATGCAGCTTGTCTTGCAAAATGCATTAAAGCCGCTGGAGAGCAGCGAGTTTGAAGGCGAGATCAGGCCTGTAAGGACAGCCGGCAATTATATCATTCCTGTACAGGGCTCCGGCACTTTTGAAAAAATCGACGGACTGGAAGAAGTCAAACAGAGGCAGGAGGTTAAGCGGGTGTTTCAATTTATGAGAAGAGGCGCAAAGATCCTCCCGTACCCGCACTTTTCCGGTTATCCGGGGTTTATATTAACAAGCCATCATTCTTATGAAGAATGTGAAGCTTTCTACCGGGAGCTGGATGATGAGCTTCATATCATTTATCAAAATAATTTGACGGGTACAATAGGAGGTTAAGATGATCTCGACTAAAGTGCACAAAGAGCAAGCCGTGATGATTGTCCATACGCTCGGTCCCAAAGGCACGAACTGTGAAAAAGCCGGCCTGCTATGGCTCAAAAATAAAGGGGTCCGCGGGGAAGTCAGGCTTTATGAAACGTTGGAAGAAGCGCTGCTCCATGTTAAATCGACAGAAAATTCAGTCCTCTTAGGCTGCGCCGTTTACCCGTTTTTGCATCAAATCGTATTTGAGAATCTAGCGGACTTAAAGATTATAGACAGTTTTGTGATGCCTACATACAACATGGTGTTTGCCGCAAAACAGCACACGATGGCATCGGATATTCAAATCGTCGCTTCACACCCTGCTCCGGCTCATCTGGCAAAGCTGTTCAGCAGTCAAGTCCAATTTGTCACCAGCAATGCTCAAGCGGCCCTGGCCTGCGCTTCAAACGCGGCTGACGGCTGCATCACGACGATTAAAGCAGCCGATGAACACCGTTTGAAAGTCATTAAAGATTTTGGGGAAGTACCGATGTGCTTTACAATCCACGGGCTTAAATCAATCGAAGGAGGAAGCCGATGACGACTTTGACAGGGGACATTGTAAACATGGTCAACGAGCAGATTGTACCGAACATACATGAATTGCAGACGTACCAAAATGATAAAGGACAGATTACAGAGCATCACGAAAGGGCGGAACAGCTTCTGCTGCAATTGATTGAAGACGCAGGAGCCATTTATGAAGCGGTTCACTTAACGGCTGCAAAAGAGGCGTTTAAAGAGGACGTTTTGGATTGGATCAGCCGCGGATTAGGGGAGACGCCGTATTTTGACCGGTTATTGACGGCTTACCGGGCTCCGCATGATCAGGAGACGACCTTTTTTGCGGCGCCGATCGTGACGCCGAATGGGCCTCATGCGAAAGGCTGCTATTTTGAAGCCTTTTTAGCCGTTCGTGAAGAACCTGCCATGATGAGGCCGATAGAAGAGGATCTGCCTCATCCTGAAAACGGCTGCCAATCCCTTAAGCTGCTCGCCGGAACAAAGGGGTTCACGGAAGAAAAATGCATCGTATTCTTCCCTGAAAATGTGAAAACAAAAGAGAAAATCACATCACAGACATTCGCGATTTTCTACTTTAATAAGTTTTATCACATTTACCATGAGGACACGCTCAAAAGAGCGAGGGCCATTTTTGAACATGCGCCTTTCAAGTCGGCTCAGCTTTCCCCCGACCGCACATATGAAGCAAGGGTGTTGTGGGGCTACCTTCACGACTATTTTCATCATTGCGGAAAAAAACCTTTTCATCTCCATATTCAGGCGAAAATGAATTTTTTCGCAGGCATTTTAGAAGAAGTCAAGGTCGATTGCCAAGCAATCCTGACCTTGTGGGAGCGGCAATATGACGGCTGGGAGGAAATTATCGAATTTGTTTTGTATGAGCGGCTGCTGCGCTATCCGAGCCAGCATAATGCAACGCGGAATTTTGATTCCGGGACAGGCTATTTTCTGTTCAGCTGGATGATTGAAAACGGCCGTTCCATTCAAAAAGGAGAAGAGAAGCGCGTGTCGCTTGACCTTCCACGCTGCATGGACGATTTAAGAAAGCTTGTGGCCGAAATTGAACAGCTGGAAGAAATCGAGGATGACACGGCATACAAAGAGGCCGCGGAGCGCTATGTCAGACAATACCTGCCTCCGGGACGGGAAGGCGAGCGATTCAGCGTCCCGGAACAGTATTTCATTGACGAGATCAATAAGAAAATCGAAACCGCCCGTCTTCGATTTGAACGGGAGAGACTGGAAGCGTGAAGCCGCCATTAAGCAAAATCGGAGAGAAAATGATTGAGAAAACAGGGGTCAGGGCTGTGATGAGCGATATTCAGGAAGTCCTGGCCGGCGGTGAACGGTCATACATTAATTTAAGTGCGGGCAATCCGATGATTTTGCCCGGCGTGTCAGCCATGTGGAAGTCGGCTCTTGCCGATCTCCTTGACGATGACAGGTTTTCTTCGGTGATCGGCCAATACGGATCGAGCTATGGAACCGATGAACTGATTGCAAGTGTTGTCCGCTTCTTTTCAGAGCGGTATAGCGCCGGCATTCGAAAAGAGAACGTGTTGATTACAGCCGGAAGCCAGCAGCTGTTTTTTCTGGCGATCAATTCGTTTTGCGGAATGGGAAGCGGATCTGTGATGAAAAAAGCCTTGATCCCGATGCTGCCTGACTATTCGGGATACAGCGGGGCGGCACTGGAGCGGGAGATGATTGAGGGGATCCCTCCGCTCATATCGAAATTGGATGATCATACGTTTCGATATGAGCTCGACCGTAAGGGGTTTTTAGAGAGGATGCGGACCGATCCGTGCATCGGTGCTGTCTTGCTATCGCGCCCGAACAATCCTTGCGGAAACATCTTGCCTAAAGAAGATGTAGCATTCATTTCAGACGCATGCCGAGAAGCGAATGTTCCGCTGTTCATTGATTCCGCATATGCTCCGCCTTTTCCGGCGATTCACTTTATCGACATGGAACCGATTTTCAACGAGCAGATCATTCACTGTATGAGCCTTTCAAAAGCCGGCCTGCCTGGCGAAAGGATCGGAATCGCCATCGGGCCGTCCCGGTATATTCAGGCAATGGAAGCTTTTCAGTCGAATGCGGCGATCCATTCTTCAAGGCTGGGGCAGTATATGGCTGCATCAGTATTGAATGACGGGCGCCTCGCCGACGTGTCGCTGAATGAAGTCAGGCCATATTACCGCAATAAATTCATGCTGCTCAAGGAAACGCTTTTATGCAAGATGCCTGAAGACATCAAATGGTATCTGCATCAAGGGGAAGGATCGCTTTTCGGATGGCTGTGGTTTGAAGACCTGCCGGTGACCGATGCAGCGCTGTATGAGTATATGAAAGCGGATGGAGTCATTATCGTTCCCGGATCATCTTTCTTTCACCGTCAATCCCGGCGCCTGGCGCATTCACACCAGTGTATACGAATCAGCCTAACCGCGGCGGATGAAGATATTATAAGGGGAATCGATGTTTTAGCTAAAATTGCGAAGGGTGTATATGAGAAACAGGTTGAATACTTATAAAAAAACAGGGGCTAAAAGCAAGCCCCTGTTTTATTCGTCAATCCCTCCGCCGGCATTGGCCTTTCTTTTTCTGCGCCTTGCCGTTGTCAAGATCAAAATAACCGCTGCCGCTATGATTACGATCAGGATGGCAATGTACAGCACATGCTGCTGATTGCTTTCCTGTTTATCATCCGTCTTGGTTTCGGCGGATTTTGCTGTCAGCTGTTGATGGTTTGTAAATAGCTGATGGCTGTCCGTTTCATTCACAACGGTTGCTGCGAAATCATTGCTGTTCAAAAAGTTGATCATTTCTTTTGTGACTGCTGTGCCTTGCCCTTTAAACGGCGCGAAAACAGCCATCGAGTAATTTGAATCCCACAGCGACGTTTGAGTAAACGCGACTTGTTTTGTCGTTTCATTCAGCATTTGAAAAGATGACACATCAAATGTTCCGTTTTTCGCCGTCGGAACAGCCAATTCGGCTGTTTTTTCCTTCAGCAGAGAGAATTGATCGACGCTTCCGATGAAGATTACGTTTCTTCCTTTCACGTCATCCGGTTTGACTTCCGAGGATGTTTTTACTGTGAATGCCTGCCGGGCTTCGCTGCCGAAGGAGCCGACTACAAGCGAAAGCTCATCAATCTTCGACTGATCCGCATTGTCGGGCAGGATCATCAGCGTTTTATTGTTATGATCACCCGCGTAGGGAAGCGGCCACGCTTGAAAATCTGCTGAAGCTGACGTGTCGCTGACATGGTAAGACAATGCACTTTGTTTATCGATAAAAATCCATTTGTCCTCGTTCACCGCGTAGCAAGGGTTGTTCTCTTTCAAGCCTGAAGCGGCAAATTGAATATCAATGTAACGGCTTTTTTGCAAAAGTTTCGGATCGACTTTTAAAGAAACATGGTAAAAGCCGTTTTTGTCTTCTTTTCCTATATCGTCAAGTCCGACGGAATGAGGCTGGCCATTGATCATGACCTTCAGCTCCGCCTGTTCCGCAGCTAAGTCGCTTTGGCCGGCCTGCTTTTGAATCGTTTTCGATTTTTTCATCGCAAGCGAAAGCTTTGCAGGCTGATTCTTGTCTAATAGAGCTGGCGCGGGATAATAAAAATGCTCGGAAGATGTCTGTCCCGAACCGATTGTCAAATCCCCCGCCCCGAAATCCTCAAGTGTCAGCTTGCTGCCGCCCCGTTTGCTATGCTGCTGAAGTTTGCCGATTGCCAGCGTGTCGCCGCTGAGCTGGGCGGCATACGTTTTGTCGGTGATGACGCTGATTTTTTCAGAAAGCACATCATCAGATGCTGCGGCCGCAAACAATACAGGCTGCTGCTTATCCTTTGCTTTGAGCATCCGTTTCGCAAGCAAAAGCTTGTCTTCTTTTGCTTCGAGTTTCGCTTGTTTCAACAGCTTTTTCACTTTGCCGCTCCAGTGATGGTGAACGCCGATCACAATCGTCGGCCTGTCGATCTTCGCCAGGTCAGATTCACCCAAGATCTTCGTGCTGATGCTGTTGTCAACCGTTTTGAGGTATGCTTCTGTTTTAACTGCCGCTTCGATTTCAGCCGAACTTGGATGGTCCGGAATGACGATTGCCGTTTTTTCCACGGAGCTGCCGGACTGGGCGAACGGATAAGGATAATGTTCGAGCGCCGCTCCTTTAGATTCGTTCTTTTCCCCGATATTCAGACGACTGTCCGGATAAATTTTGATCCAGTTCCCGGAGGAGTCCTGTCTGACGCAGACGCCTTCATGAACCACTCCGTAGAACTTCAGTGATAAGCTGTGAAACCCTGGAGACGACTGGCTTTTGTTCAGCGAGAGCTTCAGCGTTTTCTTCCCGTTATTCCCTTCAAGCTTAACCGTTTTGACCGGTTCGCCATCAATCTCGGCTGTTAAAGAAGACGGTGAGATTAAAAGGTCTGAGGCCTCGTATTTAAGTGTAAGCTGCTGATTGGTAGAGGAGGCGCCCGCCGGTATTTGATACGTCAGCTCGGCGCTGTCTTTTGCCCCGTATAAAGTCAAGAGATCGTTTGTGAGCACTTGCTGCTTGGCTTGTTCCCGGCTGTTTTCCCCCAGGATCGAGCCGTCTACTGTAACGTCTTTGGCTGCAGCCGCTTGTCCCGTCGCCGTGATCAGCAAGAAGCTTGCCAGACATATGATGATATATTTCAAAAAAGTCACCCGCTTTTCTTTTGATTGTATCGTTCTGTTTTGTACCATGTAACCTCTTGCTTGAACAGGCGGTGCTTGATTTCTACGAATAAAGAATAAATCACGAGCACAATCCAAGCCTGCGAGTATGTAAAGTACATCAGAAAAACGATGAAAAAGTTTTGCCTGTTCATTTCTGTTTTTTCGATGCTCAGTGTAATCATGACCTCCGTCATAAATAGAAAGAAAGCCAAAACCCATAAAATGATAGACAAAAAACCGAATGAAAGATGCAGATTATAAAATAAATTGATGACAAAAATCGCATTTGACATGATGACGCCAAAGAAAAACAAAAAATACGTAAAAAAGAAATAAAACAAATCAAAAATAATCCGTTTTCTCTTCAGCTTGAAAAACTGAGCCAAAAATTTCAGGACGACATACTGGTTGCCGCGAGCCCACCTTGTCCGCTGACGCCACCAGACTTTCCACGTTTCCGGCTCCTGTTCCCAAGTGACGGCCGCCGGAAAGAAGCGGATGTGGTAGCCGAGGTTGTAGACCCGGATCGTAAGCTCGGTATCTTCGGCCAGCGCCTTATCATCCCAGCCGCCCAGCTGTTCGATAATGCTTCTTCTGATGGCGAAATTGGTGCCGGGGATCGTGGCGATTTTGAACCATTTCCATCTCCCGCCCTGTGCCATCCATTGAAAACAAATCGTTTCGATGTTAATAAATTTTGTGAGCAATGTTTTCGCCGCATTGATGACGCGGAATTTTCCCACCACCGCTCCGGCTTTCTGATCATTCATGAGCCCGAGGACAAGGTAATAAACAGCCATTTTTTCCGGCGTGTTGTCGGCGTCATATACACAAATGACGTCCCCGTTTGACTCGGCAAAACCGCAGTTGAGCGCCGACGATTTTCCCTTTCCGGCATGCGGCGGTTTGGTCACGACCATTTTAATAAAGCCGTATTGCGTGGAAAATTCATCCACAATGTCACCCGTCCGGTCGGATGAATTGTCGTTGACGACAATAATCTCCAGCCGGTCCTTCGGATAATAGAGGTTGACCATCGCCTTCAGCGTCTGCCGAATGACGACCTCTTCGTTATGCGCCGGAATCAGAACGCTGACCTTCGGGAGATCCTTCACGTTCTCTTTCCACTTCGGAATGTTCCGTTCGAAGGTCATATAGTGGCGGAATCCGCCCTGCATCAAAAACATGTGATACAGAAGCATGACCCATATTAAGCTTAACGAGACTAGGAACAGAACATTACCCACGGCTTTTTCTCTCCTTAAAGATTCGTTTTTTTAATGTGGCTCTCAAGTAAAGGGTATAGCTCACAAACATGACAACAAACAAGAGCACAATAAGAGAGAGAATCCAAAGCGCCTTTTCCAGCGGGCTTTGCTGGTGATGATCGAAAAACGTCTCAATGGGGCTGACTTTGCTTTTGACTTGAATCGTTCCATCTCCGCTTGTGTGAATTTCTACTTTATCTGTGTTAACAGTTTGCTTTGTCTTTTTAATATCGAGCCATTCGCTGTTTGGAATGCGTTCCATTTGATCAACCAGTTCAGGAAGATATTTCATTCCAAGATAAGGATGATAAAATGCGCCGGCTACTCCGCCTTCAAAATCGATCATTTGAGAGATGCGCTCCTCGACTTTGCCGAGCGGATTTTGCTCCGATTGATCGACATAGCCGATTGTCTCGGGATAGAGCGTCATCCCATGGAGCATGGCCGGATTCGTAACAAATGGACCGGCGCCTGACGTTTTCCATGTTGTATCGCTAAGCTGAACCTGGCCGAACAAGCTTGTGAAATATTGTGAGGCGATTTGATAGCCGTGCTCTGACACCGTATAGTGCGGCGCTTCAAACGCGAGCGGATACAGCCCTTCCGCGGTGAGATCCTCAATAGCGTTCGTCAGCTTCTGCCGCGTGTAAGTTTCTTCATTCTTTCTGAACGGCTTCAAATAGTTTCGATATGCCTCTTCATTCGGAAAGCTCTGTTCCTTTTGCAAAAGGGTCGCGGGCTCTTCCGCATTTTCCGATGTGATCGGCTGATCGGCTTTGGCATCCCAAAACTCGAATCCTTCACCGGTTTCGCTGTAGCGGTATGTATGGGTATACCCGTGGACAATTACGCTTCCGCCCATATCCTGAAGCTTCCTCAGTACTTTGACCAGCTTCGGCTTATCAGACATATAGACTTTGTCGCCTGTTTCAGGATTGACATATACCGGAATCACAGAAAGGATAAAAGGAATATTCCGTTTATGCAGATAAGATCCGGCTTGGAGCAGCAGTTTTTCATCCGACATCGGGCTGATATCCTCAAGCCGCAAATATAACAGCGTGCTGCCGGCCGTTTCACCAAATGCCTGTCTGAGCTGTTTAGCGGCGAGGAGGCTGTTGTTTAGCAAATCGGTTAACCCGATGTACACGTTTCCTTTGCCGGTTTTCCATCCAAAAGGACGAGCTTTTCCTTCGTCAGCTTTGTATGTGTACAATGCTTTTCCCTTCAATCCTGATACGTCGAGGACACGGACTCCGCTTTCTAAAGAGGAATCGTTTTCCTCATTTGTGCTGCGAATCTGATACACATTGTCTTTGCTTTTGAGCGTAAGACCTGCAAATTGGCTGAACTGCCCGGCGTTAAAGCCGATCGCTATCACAGGTTTTTTGGAGGAGCTGATCAGCTGCGCGAGCTTTTTGCTCAGCTTTCTTTTCGTTTGTCCGTAATAGATGACGCGGTCTTTTGTTGCGAGATCCGATGCTTTGACATCCGCGTCTTTTATGACGGCCACACGGGATGAAAAATGGCCGGCGATAAGGTCGAGAATTTTCACATCGGCTGACTCTTTTCCATCCAATGTTGAATAGACGATGAGAATGCCGTGCTCCTGCTGCTTTGCCTCGGCGCTGTCCGGAACATAAAAAGCCGCAGACAGGATAAGCACAGCCGCGTATAGAAGTAATAGCCGCTTACAGTTCATTCATCATCATCTCGTTTTCTAGTTCTTCTAAAAATTGATCGGCAGTCTTTAAATCGTTCTGATATGATAAGTGGCACACGTGGAAGGTCAAGGTGACATACTTGCCGTTTTTCAGCTGGTACGTATCCAGCTGTTTCTTCAGTTTTTCAAGGACGGCGGGCATATGTTCGGCAGGCGTGTGTGTCAGCAGGATGCCGAACCGCTCCTCGGCAGGCCGGAACTTTTTATCGGTTTCCCGGACACATGATCTGATTTGACTGCTGACAAATTGAAAGAGACGATCGGTTTCTTTTTCTCCGTACAGGGATTTGAACTCTTTGAAATAATGCATATGAAGCAGTAAAAAAACAAACGAGTTGCCATACCGCTCCGCCCGCTTGATTTCTTCTGACAGCTCCAGCTTCATCCTCTGTTTATTATCAAAGCCTGTCACCCTGTCAATCGCAACAAAGCTTTTGATTTCGTCTTGAAGGTGTTTGACGGAGCGGTGAAGTCCGATCGCGATGTCGTGTATTCTCCCTGACATAAAGGAAAACAGCAACAGCGCCACTCCCCAGATGACGAGCATTTGCAGTCCGGTTTCAGACGAAGCAGCTTCTCCTTGGCCTGTGTGAAAAAACATCATCAAAGTGCCGAGAACAAACAGGACGATGATGGTCCCAGCCAGTGCGTAAATCGATCCGAGCCATATTCCTGCTGCGATGATGGCAAGTGTGATGCAAATGATGAGAACGGGTTCGAACCGCTGGACTGAGATATAATGGATGAACAACGCAAGCGCTGCTGCAAGTCCTGTCATATAAGCGAACATTTTATGCGATTCATTGAATGAGATTTTCATTTAAAAGCTTCCTTTCGGCTAATAGGGGCAGCAGATTATCAAAAGAATGCGTATCATTTCCGCTCATATATCCCCCATAATACGTCTCGGACGAATCAAGAATTTCAAAATCATTCATTCGATCATACAGCGCTTTAATGACGGTTTTATCTTCGTTTTGGTTGATGAAGAATAAAATCGCCAACGCGTAGACGGATGGAGACTCGTATTGGACCGCCGGCTTTTTTGTATCGAGCGAATACCGGCCATACAGTTTTCCGCCGGTTTGAAACGTCTGTTTGAGCCAATCCGCTAATACAGCGGCTTTTTGATCCTTCGGAGGTAAATGCCAAGCTGCGTAAAGCTGATCAATGAGATTGACTTCATGGTCATAGGTGTATGCTTTCGTTTCTGTACTGTATGCTTTTGGGAGAAAACCGTTTTTCAAAGGGGCGAGATAAAGAATGCTGGCATTCCGACTTTCGAGTTCTTTATTTATCACTCCATTCTTTTTCAAGATGGATAGCGCATCCGGCATGATATAGGAAAGCGTGATATCTTTTGCCGCGGATTGAGAGGCGGAGTCGTAAAAGTCCGTCAATATCCCGTTGTTCATGTTGTATTTTCTTAATGCGGCACCGATGTTCCGAGCGGTTTGTTTATACTCGCTGTTTCCCCATAGAGCTGCCGCTTGATCGAGGCTCACCATGATTCTGAGATCATCGATCAGGGCGTTCACCCCGCTTGCCTGGCCGTTTTGGATTTGCCATGACACCAGGTTGTTGTTCATAAGGAAGGATTCGTTCAGGTGCTGATATTGCTCATGGAAATGCTCGCCGTCTTTTTTGCTGATCAAAAACTCCATCCACAAGCCAAGCGATTCCGACAAGTAAACAGGCTGGTCGGAAAAGCCGGTTTTGATCAGCCCCTGATCGCTCATTAAATGACGGTAAACGAAGTGTTCGGCAGGCTGAAGCGCTTCATCATTTTTCTCATCATCTGACTGATCTTCAGCTTTGATGCAGCCGACGGCCAGACTGACGGATAAAAAGCACAGGATCATACCAATCCATATATACCTCACGGGTGCTTTCACGATAGATCACCCCGAATGTTTTTTTGAGTAATGATTTTGACTTATTTATTATAAATGAAAAAATGGAGATTGCTAGATTTATTTGATCTTTTTGGACTATCCAAAAACAGGACGTAAGTCCAATAATAAAATGTTTTTCCATCAATAGCAGGATTTTCGTATTGATTTTTAAAAGGGGAAATGTAGAAGAGAACTAGCGGGTGTGCTAGCGCTTGGAAAAATAAAATAAACGGAGGGCCTGAATGTACATCATCAGCAAGCTTGAAAGACAAAATGTGAAAGTGACAGAAATACCGAAGTGGGGCTCTTACTTGAGAAAAACGTGGGAAAACCGTTTTGCCGCAAGCATGGAGCTTCCGGAAAGGGACGCGATCTTGGTGAGCCATTTTTTGTGGCATTTATTCAGCTATGGGATGAAGCCGTGTTTTACCGGCGGACAGGCCGATCAAGCCTTTAGCGAACAGCCGAAGCGCGATTGCTTTTTATTCTACCAGCACACGTATGACGCCTATATTCTTGAACATGCTGAACAACTGATAGCCGCAGATCTGAAAGGAGAAGAAGATGCATATATAACGGATAAACATATGACATGGACATATGCGGTGACGCATGAGTCTGCATACGGACCGTATTTTGCAATTCAGCTGGATGAGAAGGAGCATGAACCTATATAATATGGGTTAAAGCGTTACTAAAGGGGAGGAACGTGATGGACAAGGAAAAACAGCAATTGAGCATTGAAGCAGCGAGGCTCTACTATCAGTCTGACTACAGCCAGCAGCAAATCGCCGAACAGCTGCAGATTTCAAGACCGACGGTATCAAGGCTGCTGCAGTTCGCCAAGGAAAAGGGGTATGTCCAAATCCGCGTTATGGACCCGTTTGAAGATATGGATGCGCTCGGTGCGATGCTTGAGGAAAAATACGGGCTTCTAGAAGCGCATGTTGTCTTTTCGCCGACCGCGGATTATACGACCATCACGCATTATCTCAGCCGCTTCGGGGCCGAATATATGCACGGCGCAGTCAAGGACGGCGACATTGTCGGCGTCAGCTGGGGGACGACGATGTACCAAATCGCCCAAAATATGCAGCCTAAACAGGTGAAGGGCGCAGAGGTCGTTCAACTGAAAGGCGGAATCAGCCATTCCAGCGTCAACACTTATTCGTCTGAAACGATTCAGCTGTTTGCCGAAGCTTTTCAAACGATGCCGAGGTATTTGCCGCTTCCGGTCGTGTTTGACAATCCGGAAGTCAAACAGATGGTGGAACAGGACAGGCACATCAAGCGGATCATAGAAATGGGAAAACAGGCAAACATTGCGTTATTTACAGTCGGCACGGTACGCGATGAAGCCTTGCTGTTCAGGCTGGGGTATTTTCATGAAGAGGAAAAAGCCCTCCTGAAAGAACGTGGAGTCGGCGATATTTGTTCGCGCTTTTTTGATGCGGAAGGAAACATTTGCAGCGATGCTATCGATTCGCGGACGATCGGCATTGAATTGGCTGACTTGAGGGAAAAAGAACGGTCGATTCTCGTAGCGGGCGGCAGCCGGAAAAAAGCCGCTATTCATGGTGCGCTCAAAGGCAAGTATGCCAATGTGCTGATTATTGATCAGCACACGGCGAAAGAACTGCTTGATGACTGAAGTGTCCAGGAAGAACAGCCTGGATTTTACTTTATTTTCTATTGAACAAAATTTCATATGATAATTTACATTTGTTCAAAAATCGGTTATGCTGAAACTATCTTATACAAAGGAAGTGCTAGTAAATGACGATTGCAAATCTCATTGATCATACAGCATTGAAACCGCATACACAAAAATCCGAGATTAAGAAATTAATAGAAGAAGCGAAAGCATACCAATTCGCTTCAGTCTGCGTCAACCCGACATGGGTCGAATTTGCCGCCGAAGAGCTGAAGGGAACGGAAATCGACGTTTGCACGGTCATCGGTTTTCCGCTGGGCGCCAACACGACAGAGACAAAAGCGTTTGAAACAAAAGACGCTATCGCAAAAGGCGCGACAGAGGTGGACATGGTCATCAACATCGCCGCTTTAAAAGACGGAAACGATGACTTTGTCGAGGCCGACATCCGCGCGGTCGTTGAAGCCGCAAAAGATAAAGCGCTTGTTAAAGTCATCATTGAAACGTGTCTGTTGACAGACGAAGAAAAAGAGCGCGCCTGCCGCCTGGCTGTTGCTGCCGGTGCCGACTTTGTCAAAACCTCAACCGGGTTCTCAACCGGCGGAGCGACAGCGGAAGATATCGCCCTGATGCGGAAAACCGTCGGACCTGACATCGGTGTCAAAGCATCCGGAGGGATTCGTACAAAAGAGGACGTTGAAACCATGATCTCAAACGGCGCGACACGGATCGGTGCAAGCGCAGGCGTTTCCATCGTCAGCGGAGCAGAAGGAAAAAATGAAGATAACTACTAAGATCCAGTGCGGCGGGAAGCGGAAGCTTCCTGCGCGCAGATACAAAAATGTAAGCGAATACATCACCAGGAGGATCAAAACATGAAATATCTCATCGGGCTCATTGGTTTATTTGTCGTCTTAGGGCTTGCATGGCTGGTCAGCAGCGGAAAGAAAAGAGTGAAATACCGCCCGGTTATCGTCATGATCGTGCTGCAATTCGCATTGGGATATATATTGCTGAACACGGGTGTCGGAAACTATCTCGTCGGCGGTTTTGCCAAGGGCTTCGGCTATTTGCTTGAATATGCGGCAGAAGGTGTGAATTTTGTCTTTGGCGGACTGGTGAATGTGAATGAATCCACATTCTTCATCAGCGTACTTCTACCGATTGTTTTTATATCTGCTTTAATCGGTATTCTGCAATATTGGAGAATCCTTCCGTTTATTATAAAATATATTGGTCTTGCGCTCAGCAAAATCAACGGGATGGGCAAACTGGAGTCATACAATGCCGTGGCTTCGGCGATACTGGGGCAATCTGAAGTATTCATTTCGTTAAAAAAGCAGCTTGGCCTGCTGCCTAAACACAGACTTTATACGCTGTGCGCTTCGGCGATGTCGACCGTCTCGATGTCTATCGTCGGCGCCTATATGACGATGCTGAAGCCCGAATACGTTGTCACCGCGCTCGTATTGAACTTATTCGGCGGATTTATTATCGCTTCGATTATCAATCCTTATGAAGTCGATCGAGAACATGATATGGTAGAGGTACAGGAAGAGGAAAAACAATCCTTCTTTGAAATGCTGGGCGAATATATTATGGACGGCTTTAAAGTCGCCGTCGTCGTGGCCGCCATGCTGATCGGATTTGTCGCGATCATCGCAATGATTAACGGCATTTTCAGCGCCGCACTAGGTATATCATTCCAGGAACTGCTCGGATTTATTTTTGCACCGTTTGCCTTCCTGATGGGTATTCCATGGCATGAAGCGGTGAATGCTGGAAGTATCATGGCAACCAAAATGGTCTCAAATGAATTTGTCGCGATGCAGTCTCTCGCACAAGGCAGCTTCCATTTCAGCGGCCGCACCGAAGCGATTGTTTCCGTCTTCCTCGTCTCATTTGCCAATTTCTCATCGATCGGTATTATCGCCGGTGCGGTTAAAGGACTGAATGAGAAACAAGGAAACGTCGTCGCGCGCTTCGGGTTGAAATTGCTGTACGGCGCAACGCTCGTCAGTTTCTTGACAGCGACCGTTGTAGGATTGATCTATTGATAAACATTGAAAAAAGGACTGGTGATCACAATGAGAATGGTTGATATCATCACAAAAAAACAAAATGGAGAAGAATTGACAACAGAAGAAATTCAATTTTTCATTAAAGGCTACACCGACGGCAGCATTCCTGACTATCAAGCGAGCGCTCTGGCGATGGCCATCTATTTTCAGGACATGACGGACAGAGAGCGGGCCGATCTCACGATGGCGATGGTCAACTCAGGCGAAACGATCGACCTTTCCGCGATTGAAGGTATCAAGGTCGACAAACACTCAACAGGAGGCGTCGGCGACACGACGACGCTCGTACTTGCACCGCTTGTCGCGGCTCTCGACGTACCCGTCGCCAAAATGTCGGGACGCGGCCTCGGACACACAGGGGGAACAATTGACAAGCTCGAAGCGATCAAAGGGTTTCACGTGGAACTTTCCAAAGATGAATTCATCGAGCTCGTCAACCGCGACAAGGTCGCCGTTATCGGCCAAAGCGGAAACTTGACGCCTGCTGACAAAAAACTGTACGCCCTTCGCGATGTGACAGGCACGGTCAATTCGATCCCGCTGATTGCCAGCTCGATCATGAGCAAGAAAATCGCCGCAGGGGCGGATGCGATTGTCCTTGACGTCAAAACGGGCGCCGGCGCATTTATGAAAACCGATGAAGATGCAGTCAACCTTGCAAAAGCAATGGTCCGCATCGGAAACAATGTCGGCCGCCAAACGATGGCCGTCATCTCCGACATGTCCCAGCCGCTGGGGTTTGCCATCGGAAATGCGCTTGAAGTGAAAGAGGCGATTGATACATTAAAAGGCGAAGGTCCTGAAGACTTGACTGAGCTTGTCTTAACATTGGGCAGCCAAATGGTCGTTCTCGCCAAAAAAGCGGAGACCCTTGACGAAGCAAGAGAGAAACTGATCGACGTGATGAAAAACGGAAAAGCGCTGCAAAAATTCAAAGACTTCCTGCAGAATCAAGGCGGCGACAGCTCTGTCGCGGATAACCCAGAAAAGCTGCCTCAGGCTGCCTATAAAATCGACGTTCCTGCCAAAGAAGCGGGTGTCGTGTCTGAAATCGTCGCCGATCAAATCGGCGTTGCGGCCATGCTGCTGGGCGCCGGCCGCGCAACAAAAGAAGACAAAATCGACCTCGCCGTCGGCATCATGCTCCGCAAAAAAGTCGGCGACGCAGTCGAAAAAGGCGAACCATTGGTTACCCTATACGCAAACCGCGAAAATGTCGATGACGTCATCGCAAAAGTCTACGACAACATCCAAATCGCGGAATCAGCCGAAGCACCGAAGCTTGTGCATACGGTGATTACGGAATAGAGGAACATGCAAAACAGCACATACCTTTGGGTGTGTGCTGTTTTTTTGATGTCACGGAATTTGAGAAAAGGTCATTTGAACTAAGTCCAGGACGCTATTTTAAATAACATCGTTTGTATCTTGAATTGATCGATTCAAGAAAATCCAAGAAAACCAAGTCCATTATCCTATTTACCTATTTTGGATGATATTGTAATATGAAAAAGGTCTGATTTACAAGAACGTTAGATTCTCCCGTAAAGCAACAATATACCTAACCGAAATACAGTGGAATAAGCGAATAGTAACGTGCGGATTTTTATTTTCTGAAAAATGAGGTGAACCCGATATGTCTAACCATGCTGCTAAAATCTCTTCTTTGGAAAAAGATATTTCTTCTTTATCTCACAATATAAAGGATACCCAAAGCAAAATCGCTGAACTGAAAAAAGCAAAAACAGCTATTACCGGTGAACTTCACACCCTTTCAAACAATGCCACTCTCATCAATCAGCCAGATATTACATCACATATATGGAATGGCAGACATACAAAGCAATTTATCAATATTAGATCAAACATTGCACACAGCTATCAAAATATACAGAGAGAAACAGATGGTCTGATTTCGCATATTGAGCAAGAGATTGAAAATCTTGAAATGCAAATTTCTAATATGGAGATGTTTCTAAGTATACAAAAACAACAGCTTACAGATATAAAAAAACAAGTCAATCATTGAGGTGAAATAATGGCAGAAATAAAGGTAAAAGCAGAAGAAGTCAAAACGGTGTTTTCAAGCCTTCAGACAAAAATCAGCGCACTTTCGATATCAGGTTCAAAAGCCGATATCTCTAATTCTTCAATGGATGTAGTGAACAAAATAAAAAAAATCGAAAAGGAATACGAGCAACTACTAAAAAAATACAAGGAGGCGCTATCATCAGTTGAAAAGGACGCATGGTCAAACATTAAAGTCTTGATTGATACTGATAAAAACATCTCTCAAAAAATGAAATAAGGAGGGCTGGTTTTCTCTTGAAAGTTTTAGATGTTTCTGAAGTCATTGACGCGATTGACCAATTGATTAAGGAAAAAAAGCAGGAGGAAAAAGAGATCAACGCCATAAGGGAAAGTGTACAAAAAATTGCAGAGCTTGATGATGCATTAAAAGGAGAAGGCGGAAATGCGATCAAAGAACACTTTTCTGTTCTTCATCTTCCCGTGCTGCTTTATTTTCAGCACTTTATAGATCAATACATACAGAATTTAAAAGACATTAAAGCAAAAATCAGAACTTATGAATCAACAGAGGGTTTTGTAAAAGAAGAATTTCTGACGCATGACGTCAAAAAGGGCTTAACAGAACTGAAACGTCAAACGAATGATACGGTTGATTCGATTAATGACGAAGTTGATAAAATCAGCCACTTAATTGGGGGCGGATCTATCTCTTTGGCATCATTTAATGAGCATATTTCCGAAGCCAAAAAACATGTGAACAACACGGTGTCTGATTTAAAAGAGCTTGATCGCGATGCTAATTCTATATTAAAACAATCGTCAAATTCGATCGCTCAGCTATCCAAGCTCACTGAAAAGGTGAACACTTGGTCAAAGGGAGGCGCGATCTTATCTAAAAAAACGATTAAAGAGGTTGAAAACTACTTTTCTGAAACAGATGTCGTTAAACAAATGATTGACGAAGCCGTTGATTTAGCAGAAAAACAAGACGATCCGACAATGATGGGCAGAATCGCTGAATGGCTTGATTTAATCGGAACAGGAAACGGCGCGTTGGCCGTAACAAAAGGCGTCATAGCCGTGAATGTACTGGCGACGAAAATGCTTGAGCTTGAAAAAGACGGAAAAGGAAACTTCCGTGTGAAAGCCTCTCCGAAATGGACGCAAGGAGCTAACGGAAAATACGATTCCAAGGTGGCTCAGTTTGTTTACAACATCCTGAAAAAAGGCGATCCAAACTCAAGCAAACCAATAAAAAAATGGCTCGGCAAATTTCAAAATAAACCAAGCGGCCTTTTGAGAAAGATTGTTGGATTGGGGCCTAACACAACAAGGATCTCCTACAAGAAAATTTTGGAGAGCCAAAGTTTCCTAAAGCATAAGCCAGAGGAACTGAAGAGTTATAAGACTAAGGTTGATGTGAAAGGGACTGTTGGGAAGTTTAAGGATGAAGCTAGTATTACAAAACTCGCCAAAAAAATACCTTATGCTGGAACAATATTCTCCTTGACTACAAATGGAGCTGAGTTTTTTAGTGATGATAATAAAGATAAATCTTGGTTCGAAAAATTTGGCCGATTTTCAGCAGGGATTGGAATGGATGCTGGAGTTGGAGCGTTGACCGCTAGCGGAGCTGGACTGGGTTCATTAGTATGTCCAGGTCCTGGCACCCTTATTGGAGGAGCAATTGGAGCTGGTATTGGTATAACTGGATCCATAATTGCGGGAGATCAAGTAAAAGAATGGGGAGAAGATGCTGCAGGTTGGATAGAAGATAAAGGTAAGGAAGCTGGTGAATGGTTAAGTCAAAAGGCCTCTGAAACTACAGATACAATTTCAGACGGACTCTCAGGTGCAAAGGAATTTGTCACTAGCTGGTTCAGGTAATAAGGAGGAGTATAATGTTAGACTCTAAAATTATATTAACAACAAATGAACTCGTTGCCGCATTTTTATTGTGTAGGTATGAAAAAGCTGCTGAAGATATTATCAATGATCAGCAGTTGATTCAAGATGAAAAAGATATTGAGCCATTTTCAATTCAAGCCGAAAATCTTTTAAAACAAAGAGGATATTGGGCTGATGGCACAGAATCTAATTTACAAAAAGGGTTAGAAAACCTGATTCACTTACTCATTCAATCAAAGCGAAAAGTTCGTTGTATCCATCGGAAAAGGGTGCTGATTGTACACCATGTTCAAAAAGATGAACTCATTGTGCAGGAGATCGAAAATCAAAATCATAGTTTTTCGATTTTAAGAAGCAGAGAGTCGTTTTTAGAAATGTTGAAAACATTTTATCATTCATATACAGATAAAAAACCAGAACATGAAATTTTTGAAATGGATGAAGATTCATTTGATGAGTTTCACGAGGTTGAAGCTGACGTTATTAAAAGAATGGCGGAAGACCCGAAAACGCATCCGACTATAAGTCAATTTTCCTTTGACTTTTTAGCAAACAACCAAGAGCTCGATAATATTTCTTTTGTAGAAAGTGACTATATTCAAAATCAAACAAGATTAGATCAAGTTGCTTTTTTATTAAGAAGTGATAATTTCATTTGGCATTTAGATTATGAAAATATTAAAAAAACTGGCTCGCTATATCTTCTACCAGTGGCAGTCGACGAATATTTTGGGAAAATAGTGGATACAATGAATGAATTTTATGATTTATAGTAGAAAGGATTTCTATTTATGTTCTCTTTTAAAAAAAGCCGATTCTTTTGGCTGAGAAGCAATGTTATTCTAATATTGTTAACTGCTCTATTGTTGTTGAATAAACCTTATTGGGAAAAAAACGCCAATGTTATGTTTTTTATGTTTGTTTGCACTGCTGAGCTGTTTATCATTTTACTTGCATTGGTATATGGTTTTCAAACAAAAAAGACAATTGCGCGCCCTCCTTCAAGAGCTATAAGAAAGACCAATATCCCAATAGGTATATTTGTTTTTTCTATTTTTAGTTTATTTTTTGGATTTGCGATGTCAGGGGATATACCGTATCCCAATTCTGCGCTTATCATATATTTAACAATTAACATGGTGTTTGCATTTGTTTCTTTGTTTGTACCAACATTAATCATTAAGCTATATGAAGTCAACGTATATGACGAATCAAATGGGCTGATCACCGACTTTTTTCGATATGTAGCCATTCTGGTTTCCTCTTTAAATTACGAAGTCCAAATCGTTTTAGCCCGCCTCCCTTTTGTATTACAGCGTCTACTGGGCGTCATTTTCATCGCTGTTTTGCTGTGGGAGCTTACTATGATCGGATTAATTTTTGAAAACAATTGATACTGTAGGGTGTTTCTTAGGGTTGCACTGATTGCAGCCTCTTTTTCATGTCTTTTTGAAATCAGTCATGATTCGCGTATAATCACATTCATAACACCGTCATCCACTGGAAATCATATGACCAAAAGGAGTTCATTCATGAGCAAAGCCAGTTTTAGAGACTATGCATTAAGCGGCGATATTACGAAAGCGCTCGATCACTTAGGATATAAGGAGCCGACTGCGGTGCAGAGCGAAGTGATTCCCGCGGTGCTTAAAAAGCGGGATGTTGTGGTGAAATCGCGGACGGGGAGCGGGAAGACGGCCGCGTTCGGAATTCCGCTTTGCGAGCTGACCGAATGGGAAGAGAACAAACCACAAGCCTTGGTTTTGACACCGACGCGCGAGCTTGCCGCTCAGGTTAAGGAGGATTTGACGAACATCGGCCGCTATAAAAGAATAAAAGCAGCGGCTGTTTACGGGAAGTCATCCTTTGAACGGCAAAAAACGGAGCTCAAGCAAAAATGCCATATCGTTGTCGGGCCGCCGGGCCGCGTATTGGATCACATTGAAAAAGGAACCCTTCCATTAGAAAAACTGAAATACCTTGTCATCGATGAGGCCGATGAAATGCTGAATATGGGATTTATCGATCAAGTGGGAGCAATCATCCGCCATTTGCCTGAAGAACGGCTGACGATGCTGTTTTCAGCAACTTTTCCGGAGGATATGGAGCATCTATCCCTTCAATATATGAAAGACCCTTTGAAAATCGAGATTAAAGCAGGCGGTACGACAACCGCAGACATCGAGCATCAACTGATCATTGTAAACGAAAATGATCCATTTTCGCTTTTAGTGGATCTGTTCATTGTTGAAAACCCGGACAGCTGCATCGTCTTTTGCCGCACACAGGAGCAAGTGAATGAGTTGCAGCGGCGCCTATCCGTTTTGGGTTATCCGTGCGAGAAAATTCACGGCGGCATGCCTCAGGAGGATCGTTTTGCCGTGATGAACCGTTTCAGACGGGGAGCGTTCCGCTATTTAATCGCGACAGATGTGGCGGCAAGAGGCATCGACATTGAGAACATCACACATGTCATCAACTATGAGCTGCCATTAGATCAAGAAAGCTATGTGCATCGTACCGGAAGAACAGGCCGAGCCGGCAGCCGGGGAAAAGCGATTACTCTTGCCAGTGCGCGTGAAAAGAGGATGATTGCTGACATTGAAGACTATATCGGTTTTCCCATTCCTATTATTGAAGCGCCGTCAAAAGAAGAAATTGCACGAGCAAAAGCGGCTTTTCTAAAGAAAATCAATGCGAAGCCGGATCTCAAAAAGGACAAGAGCGAATCGTTAAATAAGGAAATCATGAGGCTCTACTTTAACGGGGGAAAAAAGAAGAAGCTGAGAGCCGTTGATTTCGTCGGAACGATTGCTAAAATTGACGGCGTCTCCGCCGAGGATATCGGGATTATCACGATCCAGGAGCAAGGTTCATTCGTTGAAATTTTAAACGGCAAAGGTCCGCTCGTCTTAGATGCGATGAAAAACACGACCGTGAAAGGGAAATTGCTGAAAGTGCATAAAGCGAGGAAATAATCTTAGGCTGCCGATTTTGTCGGGAGCTTTTTTGCTCGTAATAAACCTTGGATAAGCAGCATATGATGGATTGTCAAAAAATGAAAGCGTTTTAAAAGAGAGGAGAACAAATGAATATGAGAAAGTGTTTCATCCAAGTCCTTGCATTGCTTTTCATCATGGCTGCATGTTTCGCGCCAAACCAAGCCTCTGCACAAACTCAAAAACCTGTTTTTTCAGAAGTGACGGTACATGATCCATCGATTATTAAAGCGAATGGCACGTACTATGTGTTCGGCTCCCATTTAGCTTCGGCCAAATCGACGGACCTGATGAATTGGACGCAAATTTCCTCGAGTGTCCACGACGGCAATCCTCTGATTCCGAACGTCTATGAAGAATTAAAAGAAACCTTTGAATGGGCTGAATCTGATACGTTGTGGGCGCCTGATGTCACCCAGCTTGAGGACGGCAAGTTTTATATGTATTACAACGCCTGCCGCGGGGATTCTCCGAGATCCGCCCTCGGGCTTGCTGTCGCAGACGACATTGAAGGTCCATACAAAAATAAAGGCATTTTTCTGAAGTCGGGAATGGATGGGATCAGCAATGACGGGACGCCTTATGACGCGACAAAGCACCCAAATGTCGTCGATCCCCACACATTCTTTGATCAAAACGGAAAGCTGTGGATGGTGTACGGCTCCTATTCCGGCGGAATTTTTATTTTAGAAATGGACAAGAAAACCGGATTTCCGCTTCCGGGACAGGGATACGGCAAAAAGCTGATCGGCGGCAACCACAGCCGTATTGAAGGCGCATATATTCTCTACCATCCTGAAACACAGTATTACTACCTGTACATGTCCTTCGGGGGGCTTGCCGCTGACGGCGGGTACAACATTCGCGTCGCCCGCTCCAAAAACCCTGACGGCCCTTATTATGATGCAGAAGGCCACGCGATGATTGACGTCCGCGGCAAAGAAGGAACGCTTTTTGACGATCGTTCAATCGAACAGTACGGCGTCAAACTGATGGGAAATTTCTCATTTAACAATAAAAACGGCTATGTGTCGCCGGGCCATAACTCTGCCTTTTACGATGAAAAAAGCGGTAAATCATATTTAATCTTCCACACCCGCTTCCCGGGACGGGGCGAGGAGCACGAAGTCCGCGTCCACCAACTGTTGATGAACAAACAAGGCTGGCAGGTTGCCGCCCCTCACCGCTATGCCGGAGAAAAGCTCGAAAAGGTGAAAACATCAGATGTGATTGGCGCCTACGAATTGGTGCGTCATGGCAAAGACATCTCCGCAGATATTAAAGAATCGAAAGAAATCCGCTTGAATCAAAATGGCAAAATAACAGGCGCAGTAGCCGGAACGTGGAAGAACACGGGGCATAACAAAATAGAACTCAAGATCGACGGAAAAACCTACGATGGCGTGTTTTTGCGTCAGTGGGATGCGGCTTCTGAGCGTAAGGTGATGACGTTTAGTGCGTTGTCTCGTGAGGGAGATGCGGTTTGGGGGAGTAGTTTAAAAAGAGCGGAATTTTAAAAGGAATTTCATCTCTAAAAGCACATTCCTGATTAAAGGTATGTGCTTTTTAAATGATTTAGATCAAATGGTTGTTTTAATATGGAAATTCAGGATGGATTATACGATAATACATATATGGTCTTTTTTACTACATAAGTTGTTCGTGAGATTCTATGAAGAAAAATCAACAAGGGGTGTTGATAAAATGGGTTTTAAAAGGAGTTTTAAAATAATGCCTGGTGTCAAACTTAATATAAATAAAAAAAGTGTTGGGATGACTTTAGGGGGCAAAAATGGCAGGATAACTTATAATACTTCTGGCAAAGTAACAACAAGTGCAAAAATCCCCGGTACAGGTCTATCTTATAGTTCCAGTAAATCTATTTCTTCATCACAAAAACAAAGTCACTTGAATAATAACAATTATTCAAATAATTTAGAGCTTAATGCTTACCTCAATCATTTTACTTCATTTCATACGAGATTAACGAGCAGGCAAATAAATTGGGAAGAAATTAAAAAAGAGTCACCGCCAGAGATTAATGTAGCTCAATTAAAAAGTGATTTAAATAATTATAAACCCAATTTCTTTGAGAGAATTCTTAGATTAGATAAAACAAAAATTGAAAAGTTAAATAAAGAAATTACTGATGCAGAAACTAAATATAAGAAAGAATATGATGAGTGGGTAAAGCAACAAAAATTTGTGAAAATTATTGATGACAAAAACAGTGTTGCTTATAGTGAAATTTTAGAAGATATTATTAAGATTGAAGATACTATAGGAAAAATAAAAGAGATTATTTCGAATGAAAATAGTGAAGTTTTATTGAATCTATTAGTGGACACATCAATTTTACCGAATCAAGAAGAATACATCTCTTCTGCTGGGAACTTGTTAACTAAAAAGCTAACCAAAACAAAATATTATCAAAACCAATTAAACTTTATTGCCAGTCTTTCTATAGGTTTAGCAAAAGTAATCTTTCAAATAATTCCTGTTGAGACTGTATCGATTAATGTTTTAGAAAAAAGAATTGATACAGTGGATGGACATGAGAAAACAATGACTATCTTTGGCGTTAAATTTAAAAAAGAGCAGTTCATGGCTTTAAATATTAATTACATTAAACCAATTGATACTCTTCAACTCTTTGAAACTAGTTTGGATTTTAAAAAGACTAAGGGTCTCCAACCTGTAGAAGGTATACACCTTTAATTTTGATACGAGGTAGATGAAATGAGTCTTATTTTATTAATCATTTTATTAATTATTATTGCATGTATAGTAAAGTTTGGATCTAACTTTGTTCTTGATAAATTTATATTTCCTTCTATCAAATACATGAGTAAGGAGAGCTTTAAAAAGTTTAGAAAGTTTGTTGAACAAAAAAATACCTTATTAATTTATAAAAAGACATTGAGAGCTAGTGAGTACTTTTTTATTTTATTAATGATTATCTTTATTGCCGTAAGTTTATTTTGTGTTTTATCACCAAGCAACTCTCTTCTCAATTTTTTATTTTTTGGATTACTAGCTTTCTTTCTTTTTTGTACTATCTTTATAGGGGATTTTAATTTAAATATTAAAAAAGAATTAGAAAAAAATCAAAAAGAATACGAGAGTTTAATTGAAAATACTATCTCTAAAGTGAATAGAAATAGTTATATTTTTGATAGATTAAAAGTGTTTTTTGGAAAAACAGGAATGAGTCTGTATTTTCATTGTTTATTTTTAATTTTAATTTTAACTTTTTTAACCGAAGTTAACAGTATACCTTATAGTATTTTTTATTTATTTTTATTGACCCTACCTCTAACGTTAGCAAGTTGGATTTACTTTTCAACTTTCAATACGGAAGAACAAAATATTAGAAGGATTATTGGGTACCTGTTATTGTTGATTATAACCATTTCAAAAAGTTTTTCCGATTTTAAAATTGTAATAGGGTTAGAGGTTGCTGATTCTGCTAATGACTATATCATGTTCTTAATCCTTACGGTATTTACAGCTATAGATCGACTTTTAAAAAGTATAGTTGATGATTATACTAAATTTAAAGAAAAAAGAAAAATTGTTGAATGAATTTATGTGCCGGGATGAAAACCCCGGCTTTTTTCTATAACCCCTTTCATTTTGACGAATCTTTTCCAATTCGATAACATAAAAATAGTTCACGAAGTGTAATATCAAACAAAAAGGATGAAGCGCAATGTGTACAAGTATCACGTTGACGACTGCGGGCCGGGAGCATCTATTGGCGAGGACGATGGATTTTGATTTTGAGCTTAACGGGGAGGTGCTGTTGCATCCGCGTCGCTACAAATGGAAAAGTGAAGCGGACGGCAGCGAGCATGCCGGCCGGTATGCGTTTATCGGGATGGGCAGAAGGCTCAAGAATGCTCTGTTTGCCGATGGTGTGAATGAAAAAGGATTGTCTTGCGCGGCGCTTTATTTCCCGGGCTATGCTGTGTATGAAAACGAAGCAAAAGAGCAAAGCCGCAATCTTGCGCCGCACGAATTCGTGACATGGGTGCTGTCGGAATGCGGCGATTTGGAGGATGTGAAAAAAGCGGCTGTTTCCTTAAACATTGTTGAGAGAGAGGTCAGCTTGCTGAGTACGGTGACGCCGCTGCATTGGCTATTAACGGACCGCTCCGGGGCAAGCGTCGTTGTTGAACCGACGGCAGACGGCATTCAAATTCATGATAATCCGGTCGGCGTGCTGACGAACAGTCCGGATTTCCCTTGGCATTTGACCAATTTGCGCAACTTTATCGGTCTTCAGCCGGGACAGTTTGCCGCGAAAAAAATGGGAGGCCTGACGCTGTCGGCTTTTGGTCAAGGTTCCGGGCTGTCCGGATTGCCAGGAGATTTTACGCCGCCATCCCGCTTTGTCAGGGCTGCATTTTTGAAAGAGCACATGAAGCCTGTGTCCGATGAAACAGAAGGCGTCTCTGCCGCGTTTCATGTCCTCTCCAATATGAATATTCCTAAAGGGGTTGTTATGACTGATCAAGGCGAAGACGATTACACCCAATATACGGCGGTAATGTGCAGCGAGACGTGCAGCTACTATTTTCACCATTATCAAAACAGGCAGATTCAAAAGGTTTGCTTATTACAGGAAGACCTGGACAGCAACGAATTAAAGGCGTTTCAGCCAAAGCAGGAAGAGACGGTTCATTCTCTTCAATCATAAACGAAAGAAGGAGCAACATTGCAAAACAAAGCAGCAGACAGACTCATTTTATTAGGCATCAGTTTACATAGCATATATTGGTTGTTCATTTTATTTTTGTTTTTTCATTTCAAACATCAGCTTGACGCTTATGCTGTTTGGAATCCAAATGTCACGGACGGATATATGGAGGCTGGAACTTTCGTAGCTGCGCTGAAATTGATGCTCTACTCAGGCACATTATTTAATTTGGGCCTCTTGTTCATTTTGGGCTTGCTGATAGTGATATTAGCACAGTCGATCATTTTTATTGCCTTGGAAATCGCCGCTTACGTAAAAATCAAAAAAGATCCGTTTTCTCCATGGGGATCTTTTATTTTAGCGATGGGCATTAAAAACATTTTCACGAACTTATCAGGGATTCCGTTTATGGCTGCCGGATTCATTCTTCATAAGCAGCAGGAACCGAAAGAAGCAGTTGTACAGCCGGCGGCGCGAAGGAAAGCAAGGCGAAACCCTGCATTGCTTATGAAAAAGGCGGCGAAAGCTAGAAAACGAAGAAATGAAGGTATAAAGTCTTAGTTTTTAGTTTTCATGTATTCTATTTTTTATGAGACATTTGTAATGAAAGCGTTGACATGAACAAAAACGGGTGCTAAAGTATAGTTACAAACTAATATCAGCAAGTTTCTTAAGGATTGTTACTGCTTTTGCAGGCAAAACCTAAGTTGCGTACAGCTTTCTGGGGCATTGTCCCGTTTAAGCCGGCGTAATTTAGGTTTTTTTTATACCCAAAATAAGGAGGTGATGTGAGATTTCGAGGATTCTTTCGGCAGCAGGCCAATAAAAAAAGCCGGGTGAAGGCGGCCACCTTCAGTCCGGCAGATTCCCCCAAAGAGGAGGTACTCATATGGATTATAATAAAGTATCGAAGGACATTTTACAACTCGTGGGCGGTGAAGAGAACGTACAGAGCGTGATTCACTGCATGACAAGACTGCGTTTCAATCTTTATGACAATGCGAAGGCAGACCGCGCGAAACTGGAAAGTCTTCCGGCTGTAATGGGCACCAACATCAGCGGCCAGCAGTTTCAAATCATCATTGGAAATGATGTCCCTAAGGTGTATAAAGCGATCATTGCCAACAGCGGGCTCAGCGATGAAAAAGCGGGCGAGCAGCAAGCTGGCAAAAAGAAAAACGTGCTGTCCGCCATTTTTGATGTGATATCAGGCGTATTTACGCCGATTCTCCCGGCGATCGCCGGAGCGGGTATGATCAAGGGGATCATTGCAATCGCCGTCACGTTCGGCTGGATGAGCGAAACTAGCCAGGTCCACACCATTTTATCCGCCATCGGCGACGGAGCATTTTACTTCCTGCCGATTTTGCTGGCGGTCAGTGCCGCGAGAAAATTCGGCAGTAATCCTTATGTTGCGGCGGCGATCGGAGCGGCGATTCTGCATCCCGATCTGACAGCGCTTCTCGGTTCAGGGAAAAGCATTTCCTTTGTCGGATTGCCTGTAACCGCTGCCACTTATTCGTCGACCGTCATTCCGATCCTGCTCGCGATTTGGATTGCATCTTACGTTGAGAAATGGATTGACAAAGTCACCCCGACTTCGTTGAAGATGATTTTTGTACCGACGCTGACGCTGCTGGTTGTCGTGCCTGTCACATTAATTACGGTCGGTCCGCTCGGTGCGATTGCAGGGAACTATCTGTCAATCGGTGTGAACGGTTTATTTGAAAATGCCGGTTTAATCACGATGATCCTTTTAGCAGGAACGTTCTCGCTGATCGTCATGACAGGAATGCACTATGCTTTCATTCCGGTTATGTTCAACAACATTACGCAAAACGGCTACGATTACTTGATACCTGCGATGTTCTTGGCGAATATGGGGCAGGCTGGCGCGTCATTTGCCGTCTTCCTGCGATCCAGAAATAAGAAATTCAAATCATTGTCGCTGACGACAAGCATCACGGCTTTGATGGGGATTACAGAGCCGGCGATGTACGGTGTCAACATGAGGCTGAAAAAGCCGTTTGTATCCGCGCTTCTCGGCGCCGCTGTCGGAGGAGCATTTTACGGCATCACCGGCGTAGCAGCATATATTATTGGCGGAAACGTCGGTTTGCCGGGAATTACGACGTTTATCGGCCCGACTTTTATACAGGCAATGATCGGTATCGTCATCGCGTTCTTTGCCGCAACGGCGTTTGCTTTTGTATTGGGGTTTGAAGACATTCCTTCAGATGAAGCCGCTGAACAAGGAGCCGCTCCATCTGAAGCGGGCGCGGGAGAGATCATTCAAAGCCCGCTGAAAGGCGAAGTCAAAGCATTGAGTGAAGTGGATGATGCGACATTTTCTGGAGAAGTCATGGGAAAAGGCGTCGCCATTGAGCCTGAAGAAGGCAAAGTGGTGTCGCCGGTATCAGGCACGATCACAACCGTTTTTCAAACGAAGCACGCCCTCGGCATTACAAGCGACAATGGGGCGGAAATTATTATCCATATCGGAATCGACACGGTGAAATTGAACGGCGAGCACTTTACCGTGCATGTCAATAAAGGCGACGCTGTAAAACCGGGAGACGAGCTTGTCTCATTTGATATGGATGCGATTAAGGATGCAGGCTATCAGTTGATCACGCCGGTTATCATCACAAATACGGACCGGTACCAGTCGATCAAACCTTTGAAATCAGATGAAAGCGTTGACATTGAGGAAGCGCTGATCGCGCTGGCGTAGAAAGAGGAAAGCCTGACAAATTTGGATGAGGTGAAATGATATGACTGAACAAACGAAAAAGTTTCCTGAAGGTTTTTTATGGGGCGGAGCGGTTGCCGCAAACCAAGTGGAAGGCGCCTATAATGTCGGCGGGAAAGGACTCTCGACAGCCGATGTGTCGCCGAACGGCGTCATGTATCCATTCGATGAGTCGATGGAGTCATTGAACCTGTATCATGAAGGCATCGATTTTTACCACCGCTACAAAGAAGATATCGCTCTTTTCGCCGAAATGGGATTTAAAGCATTCCGGACATCGATTGCCTGGACGCGGATTTTTCCTAACGGCGATGAAACTGAACCGAATGAAGAGGGACTCGAATTTTATGATCGCCTCTTTGACGAGCTATTAAAATACAATATTGAGCCAGTGGTGACGATTTCCCACTACGAAATGCCGCTCGGTCTGATTAAAAAATACGGCGGCTGGAAAAACCGGAAAGTGATCGATTGCTATGAGCATTATGCGAAAACGGTTTTCACCCGCTATAAAGAAAAAGTAAAATACTGGATGACATTCAATGAAATCAACATGGTTCTGCATGCGCCGTTTACAGGCGGAGGCCTTGTGTTTGAAGAAGGCGAAAACAAGTTAAATGCGATGTACCAAGCGGCGCATCATCTATTTGTCGCAAGCGCTCTTGCCGTTAAAGCGGGGCACGACATCATTCCGGACGCTAAAATCGGCTGCATGATCGCCGCAACGACGACATACCCGATGACGCCAAAGCCGGAAGACGTGCTCGCTGCGATGGAGAATGAGAGAAGAACGCTGTTTTTCTCGGATGTACAGGCGCGCGGGGCTTATCCGGGCTATATGAAGCGCTTCTTTAAGGAAAACGGAATTACGATTGAAATGGCTGAAGGTGATGAAGACATCTTAAAGGAAAACACCGTCGACTATATCGGTTTCAGCTACTACATGTCAATGGTCGCAAGCACGAGTCCGGAAGACTTGGCAAAAACGGAAGGCAACCTGCTCGGCGGCGTCAAAAATCCGTACCTTGAATCGTCCGAATGGGGCTGGCAGATCGATCCTAAAGGGATCCGCATTACGCTGAATACATTGTACGACCGCTATCAAAAGCCGCTTTTCATTGTTGAAAACGGGCTCGGCGCCGTCGATGTCGTCGAAGAAGACGGCTCCATCCAGGATGACTACAGAATCAACTATTTACGCGATCATTTAAAAGAAGTAAGAGAAGCCATTGCAGACGGCGTCGACTTAATCGGCTACACATCATGGGGCCCGATCGACCTGGTCAGCGCATCCACCGCCGAAATGAAAAAGCGCTACGGCTATATTTACGTCGATCGTGACAATGAAGGAAAAGGCACGCTTTCAAGAACGAGAAAGAAAAGCTTTTACTGGTATAAGAAAGTAATCGAAACGAATGGCGAGAGTTTGTGATATACAGAATGGCTGTCCTTTACAGGACGGCCCTTTTTTTTCTCTGTAGCGCGTGAAAACAATTTGCTATACACTTGATTTAGAAAATAGAAAAAAGCGCGGTGAGGCAAATGTTTAAACTGCTGTTGATAGAAGATGATGAATCGCTGTTTCAAGAAATAAAAGAGCGGTTAACCGGGTGGTCATACGAGGTATACGGCATCAACGATTTCAGCGAAGTGATGCAGGAGTTTGCGGCGATTAAGCCAGACTGCGTCATCATCGATATTCAGCTGCCTAAATATGACGGGTTTCATTGGTGCCGGCAGATCCGCTCCCGTTCCAACGTTCCGATTCTCTTTTTATCTTCGCGCGATCATCCTGCTGATATGGTCATGTCCATGCAGTTCGGAGCGGATGATTATATTCAGAAGCCGTTTCATTTTGACGTGCTGATTGCCAAGATCCAGGCGATTTTCCGTCGCGTCTACGACTATAATACAGAGCCTGAGATTCTTAAAAAAACGTGGTGCGGTGCAACCGTTGATCCCGAACAAAACCGCGTCAGCAATAAGGCGGGGGCGATCGAACTGACAAGGAATGAAATGTTCATTTTAAAACAATTGATCGACCAAAAAAACAAAATTGTCAGCAGGGAAGAATTGATGAGAAGCCTATGGAACGATGAACGCTTTGTCAGCGATAACACGCTGACAGTCAACGTAAACCGCTTAAGAAAAAAACTCGATGCCTTGAACTTGGGGCAATATATCGAGACGAAGGTCGGCCAGGGCTATATGGCGAAAGAAGAAGGATGATGAGAATGCTGAAAGCGTTTTTGACCGAGAGGCGAAGCTGGATCGCCATATTTGTTTTGCAGCAGATCCTCTTTCTGTTTATCGCTTATGTCGATGCATCCATTCCTTTTACGTCGATTTTGTATATGACCTATTTGTCCTCGTTTATTTTTATCGTTTTTGTAATTGTCCGCTTTCGGAAGGAAACGAAGTTTTATAAAAGTCTTGAAGAATGGGACCACAATCTCGATGTGACAAACATTCGAGAGGCGGAAACCCCTTTTGAAACGATGATTGAAAAAAGCATAGCCGAACAAACGAAACAGTTAAAGCAAGAGGCGGCACAGCATCGCCTGGCATTGGAGAATGAAAAAGATGAGCTCATGGCCTGGATACATGAAGTCAAAACGCCGCTTACCGCCATGCATTTGATCATGGAGACGATTGAGGATCAATCTTTAAAAGCGAGGCTTGCGTACGAATGGCTGCGCATCCACCTGCTGCTCGACCGCCAGCTCCATCAAAAGCGGATGTCATTTATCGAAAATGACTTGTCCCTTGAAGTCCTAGAGCTTAAACCTATGATCTTTAAAGAAATAAAAGATTTGCAATCATGGTGCATTCCAAAAGGGATCGGGTTTGATATACAGCTGGAGGCGGGGGAAGTGCTCAGCGATGCGAAGTGGCTGTCTTTTATCATTAGGCAGCTGCTGACAAACGCGGTGAAATACAGCGAAGCATCCGATGTTTTGATTAAAAGCTATGAGCAGGATGGCAAAGTGCATCTCGCTGTTCAAGACTTTGGACGGGGCATCGATCCAAAAGATATGCCGCGCGTGTTTGACAAAGGCTTTACATCAACAACGGAGCATCATGATCAGGCCGCCACGGGAATGGGGCTGTACTTGGCAAAAAAAGCGGCAAAGCCGCTCCTGATTCATATCGAGGTTGATTCTAAACCGGGAACGGGTACAACCTTTACGCTGATTTTTCCAATGCGGAATGAATTTTCCCGTGTGCTGGGCGTGTGACAAAAATGTCACACGCTTTTCTTTTTTGTTCGCTTAATCGAAGGAAAACGGCTGCCTTCCTTTCTATAATAAAAATATCCAGTAAAAAGGAGATTTTAAAATGATGATTTTAGAAGCGAAAAAAATACGAAAAAGCTATGGAAATAAGCACAATAAACACGAAGTGTTAAAGGGAATCGACCTTCAGATTCAAAAGGGGGAATTTGTCAGTATTATGGGCCCGTCTGGTTCAGGCAAAACAACATTGCTCAATGTTCTGTCCTCTATTGACCAGGTGAGCGGCGGAACGATTAACATCAACCAAGCTGAGATGACGAATATGAAGGAAAAACAGCTTGCCGAGTTCAGGAAGCAGCATTTAGGATTTATCTTCCAAGAATACAATTTGCTCGATACGCTGACAGTGAAAGAAAATATCCTTCTGCCGCTGTCGATTACGAAAATATCAAAAAAAGAAGCCGGTCAAAAGTTTGAGGAAGTCGCGAAAGAATTAGGCATCTTCGAGCTGAAGGATAAATATCCGAATGAAATTTCCGGGGGGCAAAAACAGCGCACATCAGCAGCCAGGGCGTTTATTCATGAGCCGAGCATTATTTTCGCTGACGAACCGACCGGTGCGCTTGATTCGAAATCCGCATCAGACTTGTTAAACAAGCTGAGCCAATTAAATCAAAAGCGCCGGGCCACAATCGTTATGGTTACCCATGATCCCGTCGCCGCGAGCTTCTGCAGCAGAGTGGTTTTCATTAAAGACGGACAAATTTATACGCAGCTGAATAAAGGCGGACAGGACAGGCAGATGTTCTTCCAGGACATCATGAAGACGCAAGGCGTGTTAGGCGGGGTTCAGCATGAGCATTAATCAGCTGATCATCCGCAACCTGAAAAAAAATATACGGAACTATTACCTTTATGTGTTTGCGTTGATCTTCAGCGCAGCGCTTTATTTTGCGTTTGTTACGCTCCAGTATGATCCAGCGATCAATGAAGTGAAGGCATCGATAAAAGGCGCAGCGGCTTTGAAGGCAGCTTCCATTCTCCTTGTGGCAGTAGTAGCGGTGTTTGTTTTGTATGCCAATACGATATTTATCAAAAGACGAAGCAAAGAAATCGGTTTATTCCAATTAATCGGCATGAGGAAGCAAAAAATCTTCCGCATCTTAAGCTTGGAAAATGTCATGCTGTATTTCGGCTCTTTGGTCATTGGGGTGTTTGCCGGGTTTTCGATCTCAAAGCTCGTGCTCATGATTTTGTTTAAAATTGTAGATGTTCAAGCCGAAGCCAAATTGAATTTTTCCGTCGAAGCGCTTGTGCAAACCGTCATTGTATTCTGCGGCATCTACCTTCTCGTAATGGTGATGAATTATGCGTTTATCAAAAAGCAGAGCATTTTATCTTTATTTAAAGTGACATCAGCTACGGAGGATAAGGTAAAGAGAATATCCGTTTTCCAAATGATCATCGGCTTATTGGGCATCTTGTTTATTTTATCCGGATACTATGTATCCACTGAGCTTTTCAGCGGAAAATTCAAGACCGTAGATGAGCTGTTTTATGCGATGAGCTTTATTCTCGGAACCGTCATCATCGGAACGTACCTCTTCTATAAAGGATCGGTCAGCTTTGTCTCCAACATCATCCGCAAAAGCAAAGGAGGCTACTTGAATATTTATGAAGTGCTGTCCCTTTCATCGATCATGTTCCGGATGAAATCAAACGCCCTATTATTAACAATCATTACCACCGTTTCGGCGCTGGCGATCGGATTGTTATCCTTGAGCTATATTTCGTACTATTCTGCAGAGAAAACCGCCGAACAAAACGTGGCGGCTGATTTCGCCATGACAAATCAAAAGGATGCAAAGCGTTTTGAACAACTTTTGGACGAAAATAACATTTCCTACAGCAAAAAAGAAATTCATGTCATTCAAGCGGTTTTTAATCTGGAACAAATTGTCGATGGAGATCCTGAAAATATGGCTGGAGACCCGGGGAAATTGCCCCTCGCCGTGGTCAGCGATGCAGAGATTGCCGGGATGGACGTGCCAAAAGGAGACGTCATTTTTTCAGGATATACCGACCTTCTCCAGAAATTTATGGCTTTAAAAGAGACCGGTGCCGTTAAGGTAAAGAGCAGGCATGAGACAATCCCATTAAACTATTTAGGCTTGAAAAAAGAGTCTCTTTTATCCTTCAACTTTACCAGCGGCGGATTGCCTGTTGCCGTTGTAGATGATGCGCTGTTTAAACGTCTTAGCCAAGACAAAGATCCAAAGCTGCAGCAGAAGCCGAGCCTTTTTTACGGAATCAATTTAAAACATGAAGATCAGCTTCAGCAGGCAAATGAGCTGTTTGCAACAGTGAATCAAAACGATCAGCATTTATCGCTCCTTGATGCAAGCACAGCTCAAAAATCGCTTTTCGGCCTTGCCATGTTTATTGTAGGCTTTTTAGGACTAACGTTTCTGATCACTTCAGGATGCATCCTATATTTTAAACAAATGGACGAAAGCGAAGATGAGAAACCGAATTACACGATTTTGAGAAAACTCGGTTTCACACGGAACGATCTGTTGAAGGGGATACGAATCAAACAAATCTACAACTTCGGCATTCCATTAGTTATCGGCCTGTCTCACAGCTACTTCGCCGTCCAGTCCGGCTGGTTCCTATTCGGGGCAGAGCTGTGGACGCCGATGATCATCGTGATGGTGCTGTACACCGTCCTGTACTCTATTTTCGGCTTGCTTTCCGTTCTTTACGGCAAGAAAGTGATCAAGTCGGCGCTGTAGCTGAGTCATGTGGAATCTCGCGTCGCTTGAAGGAAAACGATGACCCTATATGGAGAAAAACTCCTTTACCATATTGAACATCATCCGCCGGTTATTTTCAGAAAAGCATAATCAAAAGCCCATCGGACTCATCCGATGGGCTTCCTCATTTTCTACAGCTCAACCTTGTAGAGCGTTTGCCGCTGTCCGCCGCCTGGGCCGCCTCTTGCACCCTGCTGTGCGAAGCTGTCTGTACTGCTGTATTGGTCAGACGAAATTTCGGTTCCGTTTTCTTTGATCCAGGAGACGAGCTCGCTGTTGCCTGAGTTTTCACTAATCAGGAAGTATTTTACTCTTCCTTTTTTGATGAGGTTTTTCAGTTCACTGACCGACAGGATCGGGTCTGTGCCGTTGAAGCCTCCGAGCGCCATGACATTTTCGTCGGCATTGATGATATACGTGGCTGCGGTTACCGTTGTCAATGTCGCGAAAAGGTACTCTTCGCCGGTATTATTTTCCCGGAGGTATGTGAGCAGTCCTGTGTCCACGTCCGAGCTGAACATTCCGCCTCCGTTGGAGCTTTGCAGCTGAGGCCCTGATTCAGGAAGAACGCTGTTCCCTCCGTAAAGGATCGGTGTTGCCGACCAATAGACCGGTGTCAAAAGAAGCACGCACAAGCTGATGATGGTGAGCTGCTTTCCGAATGGATGGCGTCGCTTCAGCATCAGTAAGGCGATGGTGACACCCAGCCCCAGGATTCCCATGACATACATCCAAGCGCTGCCGATTTGGTTTGTATAAGCGCTTAAAATGTACACTTGGAATGCTGCTGTCGTGAGAACGGCTGCCGGCAGCAGATAGCTTGCCCAGTCTTTATGATTGTTGTAAAGGCCGTACATCGCGTACCATCCGATTCCTGACAGAGCGGCGATCGGCGGCGCCATCATAATCAAGTAGTAGTGGTGGAAGAATCCGGCGATGCTGAAGAACCCGGCGACAGGAACGAGCCATGCAGACCAAAAGATCGTTTCTTTCATTTCGCCTGCTTTTTCGCGGCGGCCGCGAAACCACGTGATGATCGTGCCGAGCAGTCCTAATAATGCAAATGGGAGCATCCAGCTGATTTGGCCCGATAAAGCCGATTGGAAGAGCCTCAGCGGTCCTGCGTCACCGGTGCCGAACATGTTCATGCTTTGTCCGCCGCCTTTACCTCCGCCTGGGCCGCCATTGCCTCCGGGACCGCCGTTGCCTCCGCCCGGTCCGCCTCCGCCCGGTCCGCCT